>ERZ780203.1229-NODE-1229-length-19853-cov-40.904283_pt1 | contig 19853 bp, 19 predicted proteins | sample MGYA00511168_ERZ780203 | MGnify/ENA primary metagenome ERZ780203 (study PRJEB29588, sample SAMEA2156577) | human gut metagenome | biome: human gut; feature: human-associated habitat; material: faeces | place: Denmark | collected 2008/2010 ...
TGGAACATCGCAACACTATAGATGCCACGGCCTTCGCCCACTCGCAAGCGTCCTGCCGATTATATTTTTACTCCATAGGAGATAGGTCTTCGCTATGAGCCTCCAGAGCTTCGATTCGGTGATCTTGAGTCAGGATCTCCATCTGGCTTATAGCGATGGCATTGAGTTTTGTCAGCCGTTCGGCCTGAGACATCCCCTCATTGATGAACACCGCATTCAGGTTCTCCAGATTGGACAGGCAGACCAGCTGAGAGACATTGGCGTAGTCACGGATATTCCCTTTCAGATCGGGATGGCTGTCCCGCCACTGCTTTGCAGTCATACCGAACAGGGCCATGTTCAACACATCGGCTTCACTGGCATACACCATGGAAATCTGCTTTGCGGAAAGCTCCGGCGGAATCAGGTTCTCCTTGATAGCATCTGTATGGATGCGGTAATTGATCTTGGCCAGATTTCGCTTGATGTCCCAGCCAAGCTGTTTCATTTCCTCGGCCTTGAGTCGTTCAAATTCTTTGATCAGATAGATTTTGAACTCAGGGCTGATCCACATGCCGAACTCAAAGGCAATGTCTTTGTAGGCATATGTACCGCCATATCTTCCGGCCTTTGCCCGCAGTCCAATTGCATGCGTCTTTTCAACCCACTCTTTGACGCTGAGTTTGTAGCTGTTTAAACCAGCCTGACTTCTAATTGCGGCGAATTCGCCATAATTAAAATCCGGGTTGTGGATCTGTTCCCATATCCCGAGAAATTCAACTGTGTTTCGGTTTCGCAGCCAGTCGGAGATGAAAAAGTCTCCGTCTTTCGCCCTGAGCATATCAGTCAGGGAGATATAATCCTTGTCGTCAATGGTGGTGACCGCAATTTCTGTCCCATGGACAATCAATTTATTATTCATTCAGAAATCACCTCCATGAATTGCTGATTGCAACTGGATATGGTGCAACAGCCCCCGGCAGCCTTCCTCCACATCCCGCCAGGTCGTGTCGAAATCGTCGGTGTACCACGGATCGGCCACCTCTCCGGGACGGTGGGTAAAGTCCATCAGCAGGTGCATCTTGTCGGCAAAATCGCCGCCGCAGATCCGGTACATACTCCGCAGGTTGGCCCGATCCATGCCAATCAGAAGGTCGTACTTCTCGTAATCGCTGTTCAGAAGCTGCCGGGCTCGTTTGCCGGAACAGTCGATGCCATGCTCGGACAGCTTGCGGCGGGCTGGCGGATACACCGGATTGCCAATCTCCTCGGTGCTGGTAGCTGCCGACTCGATTTGAATGCTCTGCTCCAGACCGGCTTTCTTCACCAGATCCTTCATGATAAACTCGGCCATCGGGCTTCTGCAAATGTTGCCGTGGCAGAGAAAAAGTATCCTGATCATGCTCCGTACACTCCAACTCATTACTATCACGCTCAGTATAGCACTGAATCTCAGATTCGTCGAGTTGGATTTCCAGATGGGCGTCAGAATCGATTTTTCTCTGGAGTTCTGCCTTTGACCAGCCAAAACGACCAGCGGCACGAAGATACCAGCGCCGCTCATCCGGCTCCATGTCTGCTTCCAGAATGACTACATTCTGGGTCCAACTGATCTCCATGGCCAGGGCCAGCAACTCGGGGGTGTCCTCATACATCCGATAGAACTCCCGCATCCGGCGAAGGTTGCGCGGGGAGAAGCCGGAAGCATCGGGGAAACGGCTGTGCAGGTGTTCGGCTGCGGCCACAGCCGCGCCTTTCTCCGGCCTGGAGCAGACGATGCGGCCCAGTTCGCAGCAGAGTTTCATCTGGGGCAGCTCAGCGTTCAGCGCGGCGTCCAGGGCTGCAAACATGGCGGAATAATCGATATTTTTGCGGATGTTCATGGCTTCTCCTTTCCGGCAGAACCTGCCTTATTTAGAAACAGGCCAAAGAGAAGCACAGGAGGCGCCTCCTGCGTTTCTCTTTGGCCTGTTCACACCACTTGTACCATCTGCTCCCAGAGCAGGACGAAGCGGTCGTCGATGATTTTGTTGTCGTGGTAATGTCCGAACAGCCAGTAGTGGAACTTGGCTCGTTCTTTGACTTCCTCCAGGAAGCCGGTCAGGTGGTCGTGAACATATCCACCGTTTCCCAGTATGTCCACGATGCTGTTTGGGGCGCAGTGTGTGATCACATAGTCCATCTCATAGTGAATGCTTTCCAAGCTGTGCCGAGCTTCCTCATACTCGGATTTATCGGGAAGCTCTTGTTTCCACCAGGAGTGGTGGTTGACCCGGAATCGGGCGCCCATTCTGCGAAGGGCCCAGTATTGTTCTTCGTAATCGGGTGCTTTGGGGTTCAGAATACCGTCCTCGATATCATGGCTTCTGGCACCGCCCATGGTAAAGAAGGAGTATCCTTGCAGGTCAAAGACCTGCCCGCGCATCAGGTGGATCACATGAGGCCGGATTCGCTGAATCTTTCCGCCGTTCCATTCCTCTGTCGGGTATTTTCTCAGCAGGTCGAAGTTTTCATGGTTGCCGCTGATGAACAGCGTGGTAAAGGGCAGATCCTCCAGCCAGTCCAGATTCCGCTCCTCCTTCTTGCCCCCATCCCATACGCCGCCAAAATCTCCGCAGATGATCATGTAGTCTTCCTTGGTCATTCCGGCCTGCTCGGGGAAGTGTTCGGGTGCGAACCGCTGGAAGTTGCCATGGGTATCGCCGGTTGCATAGATCATTTCGGTTCACCTTCTTTTGCTTATTATATCATATCCTGCTCCACCTGAACGCCGCCGCGGAGGAAGACCGTGATTTTCTCCGCTGAGTTGACCTTGACCGTATCCACCAGCTGCCGGATGAGAGCTTCATCCCATTCGCTGATGTGGGTGGACGCCTGAGCCATCGCGGCAGCCGCATCTTCAATGCGCCGTACAGCCTGAGCGTTGCTCTGACGCTGTTCTTCGATCAGGGCCCGCTTTTCTTTCAGTACGGCAGCCTCATTCATGACAGCTCTCAGCTGGGCGGTGCAGGCGGTGGCATCCTCAGCTCGGGCGGATTCTGCCACCAGCTCACGGGTCTGGTCGTTCAGCTCGCCCAGCCGCCTTTCAATATCGGCAAGACTCATGCTCTCGCCGGGAACCGGAGCCAGCTCCATTTCCATGGCGGAGGTGATTTGCCGGATCAGCGTACCCTTTTGACTCATGACGGAGTTGATTGCGGCGAGGATTGCCTTCTGGAGCGGTTCCTCGTCCAGCGTTGGTGAATTGTGGCAGTACTTGGTGCCGTAGTCCAACCGGCTGACACAGCGCCACACGATGCGCTTCCTGCCTTGCTTGGACCAGGTGCAGCGGCGGTACAGGGTGCCGCATTCGCCGCAGACAAGGCGCTCCGACAAGGCGTATTTGCTGGCATAGGATGTCATCCCCGTGGGGGCATTCTTTTTGGAAGGGCTTTTCCCGGCACTGCGCCGCGCCATCTCTGCCTGTACCGCATCGAAGGTTTTGCGTTCCACGATGCCCTCATGATGATTCTGGACCAGATACATGGGGAGCTGCCCCGTGTTGCGGATGACCTTGCGGCTGATGCAGTCGCTGATGTAGGTCTTCTGGAGAAGGACATCTCCGCAATACTTCTCATTGGTCAGGATGCTTCGGATCGCCGTGATCGTCCATTGGGAGCCGCCGGTCACATTGGGGATCTGCCCCATTTCCAGCCTGTCTTTGATCATCCGAAGGCTGGCTCCGCTCAAATACTGGTCATAGATCGAGCGAACCACTTCTGCTTGCTCCTGGATGATTTTCGGTTTGCCATCCTCGCCTTTTTCATAGGCGTACAGCCGGTTATACTGTATGATTGTCTTTCCCTCGCGCATGGCCTGCCGCTTGCCCCAGCGGACATTGGCGCTGATGCTCTCGCTTTCTGCCTGAGCGAAGGCTCCAAGCATGGTGATGAGGATCTCGCTGTCGGCTTCCAGCGTGTTGATGTTCTCCTTTTCGAAGATGACCGCAATGCCCAATTCCCGCAGGGCACGGATGTAATTCAGGCAGTCCACCGTATTTCTGGCGAAGCGGGAGATGGATTTGGTCAGGACGATGTCGATCTTCTTCTGCTTGCACAGCCGGATCATCTTCAGGAATTCGGGCCGCTTCCGAGCCGATGTCCCTGTGATGCCCTCATCTGCGAAGATCCCGGCCATGGTCCACTCCCGGTTGGTCATGATTTTGTCGGTGTAGTAGTTCTGCTGGGCCTCATAGCTGGTGAGCTGCTCCTCGTCATCGGTGGATACCCGGCAGTAGGCAGCCACGCGAAGCTGGCGCTGGACCGCCTGCCGGCTTGCGACCTCCGGCTTTGCGGGTATGGTGATGACTTTGGGCGGGCTTTCTCTCATGCTGTTTCACTCCTTCCCAATTACTTGACCGTTTTTCAGCTTGATATTCAGACTTCCATCGTTATGACAATGGATGGCGGACACGGAACTTTGAAGCAGTTCTGCGTCCAACGCAGTCATGGGCTGACGCCCGGAAAACACTCTGCGCAGACGAACCGTTTCGTATTCGCGGGAGTCGACGGCACTATACTGAGCCGCAGCGATGGACAGGATCAACGCCTTTGCGGCATCCTCGTCGATTGGCTGACATCCCATCACCCTGTCCAGCTCACGCTGCAGGTTCAGTTCAGTGGATTGATCAGGCGGCGCTGTTGCCGGAAGCCGGAGCTGTTCCGGCGATACGATCAGGCTGTTGAGCAGATCCAGCACCTGCCGCTCCATGCGCGCTGTCGATGGCCGCCCGCTGAAGCGGCGGAGGAGCTTCTGCGTATCCGTTTTGGGAGCTGCCGTCTGTTTTGCGCTTCGCTTTTCCAATGCTTTCTCCAGGGCTTCTCGATCAATGACCGGCGGATAGCCGCGCTCTCCCGTATAACGGCTGTCTTCCAGAATTCGGGCAACCATGTTTTTGTTCCATAGCTTTCCCTCGTCATAGGGAATTGACTGTTCTCGAAGCTCCTCTACCAAGGTGTTGTAGGTAGCACCCGCAAGGTATTGTTGGAAGATGTACTCTACCAGCTTTGATTCCTGCGGATGGAGGGCAATTTCGCCCATAACCACCCTGTAGCCAAACGGCTGCTTCCGATTGCCCATCAGCGCACCGTCCTTTCTATGGTTTCGGACAGCTCCAGCCCGTTTTTCAGGCGGAAGCGGATTCGCTCATTGCTTTCCACGATGATTGTTTCAACGAGCTCACCGAACAGCTCTGCGTCAAAGCTGTCAAGGAAGTCCGAGCCATCATCCAAGATTTCCATCAGCTCTCTTGTTTGGGAGATGGTGTTGTCGCCATCGACGGCCAGAAGACGCTCCTTTTTCAGCTTTACAGCGCGGAGCTGCTCGGTCAACTCATTGCTCTGGGCTATAAAAATGTCAGGATCAATGAGGCCCTGTTGTTTCAGTGTGGCCAACATTTGATTCTGACTGGTAAGATCGGATATTTGTTTGTTAAGTTCAATGACATCCAGGCTCCAGAGCATCCGGCGGTTGCGGATGGCTTGGAGCGAGGTGGTCATTCCCATGAGGATGGGTTCGCCATGGTGCTTGAGCTTATAGTATAGGCGGATGAAAGCATTTGTTATTTCATCTTCTGCAATTGGTGTAATGCCGCATTTGAGGCCATGTCTCTTTTTATCGTGTCCTATACATACCCAGTATGTGATGCCGCGCACAACCTTGCGGCGAAATAGTGACTGGCAGTCGCCGCATACTATCTTTTTCCGAAACGCATACGGACTGTTTTTCGTTAATGTAATCTTCTGAGCACGAGATTTCATCAAAGCATTTGCTTTCTCAAAATCTTCTTTTGGTACGATTCCTTCGTGTGTCCCGTATGCGTAGTAAGAAACCTTCTGTCCTCGGTTCAGCCGGCATTTATATGGAAGCGTATCTGTTGAGAAGTATTTTTGCCACACAGAATCGCCAATGTACTTTTCATTCGAGATAATATATCGAATAGCAGTTGAATCCCAAGCGACTTCACCAGATTTACACGGGATGCCTTCTTCTCGCAGGTCAGATGCTATCCGCTCTGTACTTTTGCCGGAAAGATACTCTTTGAATATCCGTTGTACGATAACAGCTTGTTCCTCCACAATGCGTATGGAATGATCCTGTAGAGTATATCCGTATGGCAAGTTTGCGGGTATATATGTTCCGGCCTGCATTCGTTTTTGAATGCCCCACCTCATATTGCCAGAGATGGATTCGCTCTCGGCCTGGGCGAAGGATGCGAAGAGCGCAGTCATCATTTCGCCGGACATCGTCGCAGTGTCAATGTTCTCTTTCTCGAAGTAGACGCCGACACCGAGCGATTTCAGCTCTCTTATGGTTTCCAGGCATTCCTTGGTATTGCGGGCAAAGCGGGAGATGGATTTTACCAGCACCCTGTCGATCAGCCCTCTGCGGCAATCTGCCAAGAGCCGCTGGAAGTCCTCACGCTTTTCAGCCGATGTCCCAGTGATACCCTCATCTGCGTATATGTCTACCATTCTCCAGTTTTCCTTGCTGGAGATCAGGTCGCTGTAGTGACGGTTCTGGGCGGCGAAGGAGTTGAGCTGGTCATCAGAGGCGGAGCTGACACGGGCGTATGCCGCAACCCGCAATTTGGCGTTTTGGGGCTTTTCGGTTGCCTCGATGGTGATGACCCGGTATTGCTTTTCTCGAAGCGCCATGCTGCCGTCGGTCATCAGCTTTTCCGCCATGTCAGTTCACCTCCTTTTTTGCAACACAAACAATATCACAACACCTTTGAAATAGCTATTGAAAAGAATGCGATTTCAGAAAGAAAGGATAATGTCCGCACCGGTCTGTGCGGCAATTCTGGCCAAAATTTTGCGGGCCTCTCTTTCTGTAGTTTTCTTCTGCTCTATCAGCGTGCGGAGCAGTTGGGCAATGCCACACAAATCGATATTTGTCATCTCGGTTCCTCGCTTTCGTGGATTTGTTTTGATAACAGAAATATGGGACCCAATCAGGGAGTTTGAGGAGAAAAGGAAGAGGAGTGTAGAGGGGGAAAGATGAAGAACTCAGAGGAACGGAGGTTGAGGAGAAGAAGAGGATGTACTGTGATCAGATCCCATATTTCTGCTATCAAAAGAAAAACAGAGGGCCGCTCCCAAAGGTCAGGTGAGCGAGTGTAGGCTCCGAGTCTGGAGCGGCCCTTTGTTTCTTGATGCTACTTAGTCGCCTGTATTCGACACTACTTCCCCAGGCAGGGCGGCAACTTGAACTGTGCTGGCGCACATCATGGGACTCTCACCCCTCCGAGGATCTCTCCGAGCTGCGTAAGCAGAAGTATCATTGTAGGCTGACGGGGTCATGGCGGGGACAGCTTGCCAAGGCTGTCTTGGCCTGAGTGGGTATCGCTCTGCACCTTATTTGGCCGTCCTTTGATGCGGATCTGCTCCGCACAGGTGGTCCTCGCGCACTCGGCCTGACGCTCTCCCGATCAGCTAAGGTATTCAAGTTGCCGGATATGACCGCCTGGGGCGGTGTTTTTCAAGGTTCGCTGAGATGTTTTGATCTCACGAAGATTGTAACTCTGCGCGTATTCTTCCAACAGAAACAGAATGGAAAGTTTACCAACCCAAAATGGAAAGTTTTTAGAGGGATGCCTCCAATTCGGACAGCAGAGAGATGGCCATCCGCAGTCCGCGCTTCTGTTCCTCTGCAAAATCTCCTTTTCCCACCAGGAGATAATCCAGAGAAACATCAAAGAATGCTGCAAACTCTACGGCCAGCTCGACTGGGCCAGTCTGCTTTCCGGTTTCGATTTTTGCGATGTATGGAGTGCTGACATTCATCTTCTCTGCCAGTTGCTCCTGTGTGAGCCCACGCTTTTTTCGCAAGCTCCTGATCCTTGAACCATAGTCCTCTCTATTAAAGTACATGGTGATTTACTCCGTCTTCTGAAATTTGGATGCGAACCAAATTTCGGAGCGGTGGGTCGCGGCAATGGAGCGACCGGACATACCGGACGCTGAGCAGAGGCCGCCATTTTTCGACAAACAAAAAATGCACCCACCGTGCGGTGAGTGCATACGAAGAGAAATATTTGCCGAGCTTTAGCGGTATATAGTGAGTAAGGACAAATGGTGTCGAATAAAAAAGAACCGCAACCCCTTGGAGGATTGCGGTATGTAATGTTGTTCTTTTTTCCCTGACCCCCGGCGGGTGTTCATTGCTCCCTATACGATTTCCTGCCATATTCTCCCCTTGCGGGGATAACAGACAAAAAGTGCGTTTCCCCTCACCGTTTCGATGGGGGTATTATAATAGGGAATTTTTAGGGGTTTCTTAGAAATCGCTTAGGTTTTGGGCAGTTTTGCTGAAATTTGAAGATTATCCGCTTTTTGTATTATTATATATTCATACTGGCTAAAAAGCACAAGCCAAAACTATGCATTATATATGTGCAATTAGTCTGACAAGACTTTCTATATCTTATTTTTCTATTCTACCAAGGGTACACTAAACTTGTCAACATATTTCTTGTGGTCGGAGGGTTGGCAAGTGGAATATGGAACGATTCGGATTAAGCTGGACGAGCTGTTGAAGGCATCTGGTCTTAGCAAGAACATGCTGAGCCATCGAGCTGAGATGCAGCGGACGCAGATCAACAATTATTGTAAAAACCAAATTACTCGTTTAGATATAGATGTCCTCGCAAGGCTTTGTACGGTGTTGAATTGTGAGATCGGCGATCTATTAGAATTTATACCACCAGAAAAGATAGAAAAATGAGGCTCGAAAGAGGAATGTACTTTTCTCCCTAACCCTTTGTGTTCTTAATACTCTGCCTATTAATGGATTATTATTTATGGGCGTAATAGCAGCTTTAAAAGAATGGCTGTGGCGGAACTAAGACCACCACAGCCATTCTTTATAGTGTGCTATCTATCACAGACGCCACCCTACAGCTTCTGCGCGCAGAGATAGAAACCTTCGATACATTCCATCTATTGACAATAATTCCTCGTGCGTTCCCCTTTGGATAATCCGTCCATGATCTATTACAATAATCTGGTCAGCATTCCGGACAGTACTCAGGCGGTGAGCAATAGAAATTAGAGTCTTATTCTTTGTTAGCTCCTGAATTGCGGACAAGAGCGCTTGCTCGTTCTCTGGGTCGACGCTGGAAGTGGCTTCATCCAGAATAATGATAGGCGCATCTTTCAAAATGGCTCTGGCGATGGAAATACGCTGCTTTTCTCCTCCGGAGAGAGTGGAGCCGCCTTCTCCGATGATCGTATCGTACCCATTCGGAAGAGATAGAATGAAGTCATGGCAGCAGGCCCGTTTTGCAGCTTCCATCACTTGCTCATGGGTAGCTTCGGGCCGTCCAAACCGGATGTTATTTTCCACAGAATCATGAAAGAGATATACATTCTGAAAGACCATGCTGATGTGTTCCAGCACACTGTCTGCGGTATAGTTTCTCACATTTTTCCCGCCAATTCGGACTATCCCCTCCTGCACATCCCAAAAGCGGGCAATCAGATTGCAGAGTGTGGTCTTGCCGCTACCGGAGGGTCCTACAATCGCGCAGGTGGTATGTTCCGGAATTTCCAGTGAAATATCATGGATTATCCGGCGGTCCCCATAGCCAAATGAGATATGTTCCAAAGAAATACCATAGTGGGAAACAACCAGTTTCTCCGCGCTGGTATCCATCTTTGGAATGTCGGTGACCTCCTCCAGCCGGTCCAGTTCCGTATTGATCTTTTTACTCAGAAAGGCGCTGTTGCCCATCATCTCTAAGTCGGAATAGACTGTAAAAGCACAGAACAGGAAAGTCAGGCAATAAGGCAGGCTGATCTGCCCCGCCAGATACAGCAGAGCCGCCGCCGCAATCAGCACACAGCTCATGATCTTAAAGGTCAGTCCATAGAAACGGAGGACACCAGCCGTAGCCTTTTCCTGACCATAGTCCGCATCCCATTTTTTCTGGAACGCAGTGCGGACTTCCTCCTGTCCCTCCTCGCCTTTGGAAAAAGAACGCAGCACCGAAATACCCCGTATATATTCCATCACCTTGCCGACCAGATGCTCCTGGGCCTCCTGGTAAATGGGGGCATATTGGGCAGCGCGAAGCCTCACCCGACGCAGGACCAGCATCCCAAGTGCCAGCCCTACAAGGCTCAATCCTGCAATCACCGGGCTGAAAAGGAACATCATCACGGACATCAGTACAGCCATAGCCACACCGCTGGTCATCTGCTCAATCGCCAGCATGGAGTACCCCTCCAGGTCGGCAATCGTGGTGGTGAGCATGGCCTGAATGGTGCCCAGATTTTGTTCTGAGAAATATCCCATGGGTGCCTGCTTCAGCCGGTCCCCAATCTCCAGACGGTAATCCCGGAAAATGTCATAGCCGGACCCGCTCATGGTACGATCATACATCCATTGGAAGAAAAAGCAGCCCAGTACACTGCCCAGAATTACGCAGAATGCCTGTCCAATAATAGTTGGTGTCAGATTATCCAGATGAAGTAAAACCCAGAACACGCCGAACATCATAAAACCGTTGAAGAACGATTTCAGAATGTTGCAGACGATGCCTGCCACGATCTTTCCCCGGCTATTTCCTGCAATCTTAAAGACACGGCGAATCATTTCAAACATCTTCTGTGCCTCCTTCCATAGAGCCGACGTAGTCTTGCCACATCTTTCGGTAAAGGGGGCAGTTCTGCAGAAGCTCCTCATGGATGCCCCGGCCCACAATCTCTCCATTGGCAACAACCAATATCTGGTCGGCATTGCGGATCGTATTCAGCCGGTGGGCCACGACAATCAGAGACTTTCCCGCCACCAGCTTGCTGATAGCCTGCTGAATCAGCGCCTCGTTCTCGGGGTCGGCATAGGCGGTCGCCTCGTCCAAAATGATGACGGACGCCTGCTTGAGCATGGCCCGCGCAATGGTGATGCGCTGCCGTTCTCCGCCGGAGAGGCGGTCCCCAGCATCGCCAACCATGGTATCATAGCCCTGCTCTAACTGCATGATAAAGTCGTGGCAGTTGGCAGCCTTGGCCGCAGCCTCTACCTCCCCGTCGCTGGCGTCAGGGTTTCCCATGCGGATGTTTTCCCGAATGGATTTATCAAAGAGAAAATTGTCCTGGGCTACATAGCTGATTTCACCCATGAGCTGTCCAAACGGAATGTTGCGAATATCCTGCCCGCCAAAGCGAACTGTACCGGAGGTTACATCCCAAAAGCCGGCCATCAGCTTAGCAATCGTAGACTTCCCGGAGCCGGATGGACCAACAATGGCGGTCATGGTACCGGGCTGTATCTGGAATGAGATACCGTGGAGAACTTCGGATTCATTGTAAGCAAAATGGACATCCTCAAATTGATAACACCGCTCCCCAAGCTTCGCAGGCTCTGTGGGGCGGACAAGCTCCGGTGTTTTCAAAAAGGTGGTGACTTGTTCCAGGTTGCCTTTGATCATGCTGACCTGCTCCATAGCCGCGGAGACCTTCATCAGCGGCGCAATAAAACCCAGAGGCACCACCAAGGCCACCAGAAAGACAGGGAGAGAAAGACTTCCCTCCATGTAGAGCCACGCTCCCACTGGAAGGGTTCCCAGAAGCGTAGAAGGGAGGACCGCTCGGGCTGCCGCGTTCCAAAGCCAGCACTGGCTCCACCATGCCATGGTGGAATCGTGGAAATAGCGGACAGAATCGGCATACTTTCCATAGGAAGCTGCGGACTGGTTGAATGCCTTGATGACCTGAATGCCGTTGACATACTCCACCAGAGTACTGTTCATCTCGTTGGCAGATCGCATGTAGTTCTCCATGCGCGGCCCATATCCCCGCATCATGGCGGCAAAAAAGAGGGCGCCCAGCGGAATTGTCACCAGTGCGGCCAGCCCCATCCGCCAGTCCAGCAGGAAGATCAAAAGAATACTGCATAGGGGTGCAGCGATGTTGGAGGGCAGTTCCGGCATGAAATGGGCCATGGAGTCCTCCAACTTTGCCACATTGTCCACGATCAGATTCTTGAAAGCCCCTGTGGGTGTTTCCAGCATGATGCCCATGGGGACCTTCGCCATCCGGTCGGTAATAGCCTCCCGGATATTTTTCAGTATGGTAAAAGAAATTTTGTGGGACATCAGGGAGGACCGCCAGGTAAGCAGCATTTTTATGATCTGGCAAACTGCGGCACCTCCGCAGAGAAACAATACCAGCGTGGGCGCTGCAGTCCCCCAGTACAGGGCGTCCGCGAGGACAGCCACCATTAGAAATGGTCCCATGCCAAACAGTTCTCCCAAGACAGCCAGGAAGATGGAGAGGCGCATTTTACCGTTGCTCTCTCCCACGAAAGCGAATAGCTGCCGAATTGTTCCCGGTTCTTTCGACTTCATAGCCAGCCTCCTTTCAGGCACAAAAAATACAAGGAGGGTATTGCAATTTCAAGTACCCTGTGCTAAAATTTGAATTACAGCGTAATATTACAGTGTAATTTTAGTATAGGACGGAGGGATGGCGAATGTCAAGAGACTTTCAGCAGACCCACGAAAATCTTTTGCTCTGTGCCCAAAAGCACTTTCTGGAATATGGCTTTGAGCGGGCCAGCATCCGGGAGATTTGCAAGGACGCCCATGTGACTAACGGAGCTTTTTATAACCACTTTGACGATAAGGAAGCTCTGTTCGGCGCGCTGGTGGAGCCTGTTGTCCAGGAGGTCAAGGCCATCTATGAGGCGTCGGTAAATGAGCACATGGAACTGGCAAAGACGGACGACTTGAAATCCCTCTGGAAACTGTCGGAGGAAACGCTGTCGGTCATTATTGAATACATCTATGAACATTTTGAAGTGTTCCGGCTGCTTCTCATGCGAGCGGAGGGCACGCGGTATTCCTCCTTTTTGGATGATGTTGTCTGTCTGGAAACCCGGGTCACGCTGAAGTTCTTTGCGGAACTGAAATCTCGGGGCATCCAGGTCCGCGAATTGGCGGAAGAGGAGTGGCATATTCTGCTCCATGCGTATTTTGCATCCCTGGCTGAAGTGGTCATGCACAACTTCCCAAAGGAGGCCGCACTGAGATATGTTCACACGCTTGCCTCTTTTTTCAACTCCGGATGGCAGACAGTTTTGGGGATCTGATCCCCAAAATTTTTGTACAATAGTTAGCATATACTAACCAAATGATGTGGAGGTGAAACCGCAGCGTCTCATTCGCACAAGGTATTTCAACACTTAATTTTTTCAGAAAGGAAATATTCAAAAATGGAAAACACAAAGAAACTCACAGGTAAAGATCTCATCAATGTCGGCATTTACACAGCCATGACCCTCGTTATTTTCTTTGTTGTCGGTCTGCTTACCGCACTGCCTGTGGTCTACCCGTTCCTGTTCATAATTTGGCCCATTGTCTGCGGCATTCCTATGATGCTTTACTATACCAAGATTCAGAAGTTTGGTATGCTGACTATCACAGGTATCATCGGCGGCATCTTCTTCTATCTGATCGGCTACGGTTGGATCGGCCTTCTCGGCTGGGTGCTCGGCGGCATTCTAAGCGATGTGGTACTTAAAATCGGAGGCTATCAGAAATTCAAGGTCACTGTTCTGAGCTATGCCTGCTTTTGTCTCGGTATCATGGGCTGCCCCGCCAACCTCTGGTTTGCCGGCGAAGCGTATTGGGAAAACATCCACACCTCCATGGGTGATCAGTACGCAAACACCTTGCAATCCCTGATGCCTTCCTGGATGCTGTATGTGGGCCTTGCACTGCTGTTTGTGGGTGGTATTCTGGGCGCACTGCTGGGCCATAAAATGCTGAAAAAACACTTTGAGAGAGCTGGAATTGTGTAATGGAGCAGCTTCAAGCGGTTGTTGAAAATAGAACAGGCTTTTGCTTGGACCCACGAACCAAGCTGTTGCTGATGGCCGTTGTCGCTACCGCAGAATTTCTATACAGCCACACCGCCTTTATGATCGCGGTGGCGATGATTCCCTTTGTCCTGTTCTTGACTAACCGACAGTATAAGACAGCAACAGTGTTCTTCTGTCTGTTCGCAGCGGGGCTGTTTGTGCAGGCCATCCAGAACTCCGTCCAGTTTCCCATGATCGTCAATATGCTGGTAGTCCTGTTGGTGGGACTGGTCCTGCGACTGTTTCCGGCCTTTATGATGGGGGCCTACATCATCAAATCCACCACGGCCAGCGAGTGCATTACCGCACTGGGCCGGATGCACATTGGGCGGCAGATCACCATTCCGCTCTCCGTCCTGTTTCGCTTTATCCCTACCATGCAGGAGGAGTCGGCCGCCATCAAGGACGCCATGCGGATGCGGGAGGTCCAGTTCGGGACAAAGAAATTCTGGCAAAACCCCGCTGCCCTGATTGAATACCGTTTTATTCCCCTGATGATCTCGGTGGTCAAAATTGGGGATGATCTCTCCGCGGCGGCCCTGACCCGCGGCCTGGATAACCCGGCCCGGCGCACCAATATCACAAAGGTCGGTTTTACTGGCTGGGATCTGCTGGCGGTGCTGATTGCCGGAGCCGCACTGCTCTCCACATACTTTTTCAGTCCGTGGTAAGGAGGTGATACTGTGATCGAATTAAAAGATGTTTCCTTTACCTATGAGAGCGGGGAAACCGAGAACAACCTGAGCCATATAAATCTAACAATACAGGATGGCGAAACTATTCTGTTCTGCGGAGAGTCCGGATGTGGCAAGACAACGCTGACTCGGCTGATCAACGGTCTGATCCCTCATTACTACGGAGGGAAACTGACCGGGCAAGTCCTTTTAGACGGGAAAGAGTTAAAAGACTATCCTCTTTATCAAATCGGGCAGCGGGTGGGATCTGTATTCCAAAACCCAAGGACACAATTCTACAATGTAGATACCACCAGCGAGATTGTTTTTGGGTGTGAAAACATGGCCCTGCCGGTCCCGGAGATGCGGAAGCGTCTGGAGGAAACCGCCCACAGCCTCAAGCTGGAAAAACTGCTGAACCGGAGCTTGTTTGCCCTGTCCGGCGGGGAAAAGCAAAAAATTGCCTGTGCATCTGCTGACGCAATCCGCCCGGACATTTTCGTATTGGACGAACCGTCCTCCAATCTGGATATTGCCACCATCGAAGATTTGATTGGTGTGATCCGGCACTGGCAGTCTGAGAAAAAGACCGTGATTGTCGCGGAACACCGGCTTTATTATCTTGTCCCCTATGCAGACCGAATTTTCTACATGAAGCACGGAAGTATTGTACAGGAATTTACCGGGGCGGAATTTCAAAATTTACCGCCCGATGAATTGCAGGGAATGGGGCTGCGGGCACTGGACCCATTCCATCTGTCCCCGGAGGCCACTCCCAAGCTGGCCGCTCCGAAATTACATATTAAGGGGTTCCAGTTCTCCTATGAAAAGCACGGCCCCCTCAATGTGGATATTCCAGACCTGACCTTGCCCCAAGGGGAGATCATCGGTATCATCGGAAACAACGGTGCGGGAAAATCCACCTTCGCCCGGTGTTTGTGCGGTCTGGATAAAAAAGCAAAAGGTGTGCTTGAAATGGATGGGGTCTCCTATGACGCAAAGCAGCGCAGGCATATCTGCTATATGGTCATGCAGGATGTAAACCATCAGCTATTCACGGAAGATGTGCTGGATGAGCTGTTGCTCAGTATGGATGGCGAAGACGAAAAAGCGGATACGGCCCGCGCCAAGGAGATACTGAACAGCCTTGACCTGTTGGGCAAAGCAAAGCTGCACCCCATGTCCCTGTCCGGAGGTGAAAAGCAGAGGGTGGCGATTGGCAGTGCAATAGCATCGGACAAAAAGGTTCTGATATTTGACGAACCTACCAGCGGATTGGATTACCGGCATATGCTGGAGGTATCGGACAACTTAAACCGCCTGAAAAAGATGGGAAAGAGCCTGTTTCTGATCACGCATGACCCAGAACTCATTTATAAGTGCTGCACCTACCTGTTGTTCATTCAGGGGAGCAAGGTGCTGTGGCACCGCCCTATGGATGATGAAGCCGTAAAACTTTTGCAAAATTTCTTTTCTCATGAGAAAGAAGTTGTTGTAATCAATGCCTCCTTATAAAAAACTGTATGCGTCTGGTGAGGATTATCTGGAGACCATCCTTGTTCTCCAAAAGAAAAAGGGCATGGTACGCTCCGTGGATGTAGCCCGGTACATGGATGTGTCCAAGCCCAGCGTGTGTCATGCGGTGGCTGCCTTACGGGACGGGGGCTTCCTCACAATGGACGAGAATTATTATCTGCACTTGACAGATGCGGGGCGAGAAGCTGCCGAAGCCACTTATGAAAAGCATCGCTTTTTTACAGAGATGCTTGTGGCAGCTGGCGTCGATCCTGTTACTGCCGAGCGGGATGCCTGCCGGATTGAGCATGTAATCAGTAAGGAAACCTTTGAGCGACTGAAAGCAGCTCGTAAACTGAGTGAGAAAGCGGTGATATCATCGGACGAGTCATGATTTTGGATCTGCACGAAAGAGATACGGAAGTTTTGGAGCAGATTCTGTCTATCCTCAAAAACCACCCTGAGATAGAAAAAATCGAGGTCGACGAGGAACCGATGGTCTCGCTCCCTGGTCTTGAGATCTTTCCAAGCAGACGAAAGGTCTTTCGGGATCGACAGGAGATTCAGCTTACCGCAAAAGAATATCGGATTCTCCTGCTGCTGGCCGCCAATAAAGGCCGTGTGCTGACCTACGCACAGATTTACGAACAGGTCTGGGGCGATTTCACTACAGGAAACGAAAACAATACGATAGGTTTTCATATCTGCAACCTGCGCGAGAAGCTGTATCGGGCTAATCCAGATGCCTCATTCTACATTCGCTCCGTGCGGGAAGTCGGCTATTGTCTGGAAGCATTTACTGAACGACTTGAGTAGCTAACCTGTTGTAAGATTTTTGCGCATTTTCTGTAATTCCAGTCAAAGCAATTACAATATAACGGAAGGCCTGATAATCATTGTTCTCTGAATAATTTTTGTGAACCATTGCAAAATGACCTAAATACAACAAAAAAGAACCGGTCGAGATCTCGTGCATGAAATCTCGACCGGTTTTCTGTTATTGGGGAATTAACTTAGTATTACTTCGCCTCTTTGCGGAAACACATGAACCAATCCAGGCAATACTGATTCTCGCTCTGGTTGTCCATCCGCTCCTTGGCTACGCCGCAGCTGCCAGCGGTGGGTACGATGACATCATCGCCGGGCCGCCAGTCGGCCGGGGTGGCGCAGGCGTCGGCGTCCGCTTTCTGGAGCGCCAGGATGATACGCTTGATCTCGTCAAAGTTGCGGCCCGTGGACAGCGGATAATACAGGATGGTTCTCACCACGCCGTTGGGGTCGATGACAAACACCGCCCGTACCGCCTGGGTATTGGACTGTCCTGGCTGGATCATGCCGTACTTGTTGGCCACCTCCATACGGATATCCTCGATGAGGGGGAAGGTCACATTGATGTGTTTCTTACCGTTCCACTCCAGCTCCTGGATCTTCCGCAGCCAGGCGATGTGGGAGTAGATGGAGTCCACCGAGAGCCCCACCAGCTCAGTATTGAGAGCCTTGAACTCGTCGATCATGGAGCCGAAGGTCATAAACTCCGTGGTGCAGACCGGGGTGAAATCCGCAGGATGGGAGAAGAGGATCACCCATTTGCCGGCGTAATCCTCCGGGAATTTGATAGGGCCCTGGGTGGTGACAGCCTCGAAGGACGGGGCCTTGTCGCCAATAAGAGGCATTCTGTTTTCCTGATCCATGGTAAGCGCTCCTTTCGTTAGTAGTCAAGTTCGATGAAAACGATATATGAGTTCTTTGAAGAAAGGCCGTAATACTCTATCTGAAACAGCGTTAACCCAGCAGCTCGCTCTCCAGATCCTGCAGCATGAGATCCAGCGCGGTGATGCCGCCCTCGGCGGTGTACCACACGGCGGGGTGAGCCAGATAGACGATGTTGCCGTTCTTGTAGGCATCGGTTCCCATCACCAGTTCATTCTCCATGATCTCCTGGGCCAGCTTTGCCCCGTCGGTGCCGATGGCGGCGTCGCGGTCCAGAACGAAGATATAGTCGGGTGCCTTCTCCACAATGAACTCAAAAGATGCCTCGTTGCCATGGGTGGAGGTGTCGATGTTGGCGTCCACGCCAATATTTTCGAAACCGATTTCGCGTCCAATCATAGAGCAGCGGCCGTCGTTGCCCAGCACATTGTAACTGCCGCTGGTGACGAGTCCCACGATGGCGGTCTTACCGGCGGCAAATTCGGACAGGGCGGCAATGCGGCCGTCGAAGTCAGTCATCAGCTCATCTACCTTGTCCTCCAGACCAAACATGGAGGCGATGGTAGTGGCATTCTGCCGCACGCTCTCCACGACCCCAAGCTCAGTATCCGTGGCCAGATAGACTACAGGAGCGATTTCGCTGAGGGCGTCGTAGCTGGAAGCCAGGCGGCCGCCGATGAAGATGACATCCGGCTCACAGGCCATGACGGCCTCCAGATCGGCCTCCTTGATGGTGCCCAGGTTGGCGATATCGTCATTGATGTAATCCTGGAGATACTCCAGACTGGTGGAGGCAGTACCCACTACCCGGTCGCCCACGCCCAGGGCGTCCAGAATGTCCAGGGAAGCCATGTCCAGAATGGCGATACGCTGGGGATCGTAAGGCACCTCCAGCTCCGCCGCCTCCTTGTTGGCATTGAGGCTGGTAATGGTCACAGACTCAGGGGTTTCGTTGTTCTGGGTTTCCTCACTGGACTGGCTGCTGCCGGGCGAGGAGGTATTCTCGGAAGAATCGCCGCCATTTTGAGCGGAGCAGGCCATGAGGCTCAGGGCCATCACACCGGCCAGGGCAAGAGAAAGCATCTTTTTCATGTTCATTTTTGGATACTCCTTTTCTAAAAAGTACTGAAAATAAGGGTCAATAGTAGATGGACAGGGGTTTGCCCGCAATGGTCAGGATCTCGAAGTCCACCTGATAGATCTGGGACAGGTTCTCTTTCGTCATCACCTCCTCCACAGTGCCGAACTTGGCGATTTTTCCGTCCTTGAAGGCACAGATGTAATCAGAATAGAATGCCGCATAATTGATCTCATGCAGCACCAAAATCACCGTCTTCCCCAGCTCGTCGCAGAGGCGGCGGACGATTTTCATCATGTTGGTGGCGTGGTAGATATCCAAGTTGTTGGTGGGCTCATCCAGCAGCACATACTCGGTGTCCTGGGCGATGACCATGGCGATCATGGCCCGCTGCCGCTGGCCGCCGGAGAGTTCGTCGATGAAGCGATTCTGGAATTCTTCCAGTTCCATGTAGGCAATGGCTCGGTCGATAATCTTCTGATCCTCTGGGGTGACACGGTTGCCTGAATAGGGAAAGCGTCCGAAGGTCACCAGCTCCCGCACAGTCAGCTTCATCTGGATATTATTGGACTGGGTCAGGATGGCAAGGCGCTTGGAGAGCTCCTTGCTTTTCCATTTGCCGATGTCCTTGCCCTCAAAGTCTACCAGTCCACTGTCGTGGGCGATAAGCCGAGAGATCATGCCCATGACGGTGGATTTGCCCGCACCGTTGGGGCCGATCAGAGAAATCACCTTACCCTTGGGGATGGCGAAACTCACGCCATCCACTACGGTTTTTCCATCATACTGTTTTGTCAGTTCTTGTACGCGCATGGTCACACCTTCTTTCTTGTCAGGAGGAGATAGAGGAAGTAAAGGCCGCCGCCCACAGTGATGAATACGCTCACCGGCACGGAGTAGGAATACACATGCTCCACAATGAGCTGTCCGCCCACCAGCACGATCATGCCGAACAGGGCCGAGCCCAGCACCAGCTGGGTGTGCCGGAAGGT
>ERZ780203.1232-NODE-1232-length-19845-cov-5.341839_pt1 | contig 19845 bp, 9 predicted proteins | sample MGYA00511168_ERZ780203 | MGnify/ENA primary metagenome ERZ780203 (study PRJEB29588, sample SAMEA2156577) | human gut metagenome | biome: human gut; feature: human-associated habitat; material: faeces | place: Denmark | collected 2008/2010 ...
CTAACAAAATTGAAGGAAATCCATTAACTGAAAAACAGGCAAATGAGGCTATTGATAGTGATCCTCACAAACACTTTTTAAAGCCAGAACAGGAAGTTCGTAATTACTTTTTGGCTTTAAATTTTTTAGAAGAAAAACTGAAAAAGAAAGAAGCTTTTTCAAAAGAAATGATTTTAGAAGTGCAGGCAATGGTTGAAAAAGGTGCGTCAAAAGAAAAGATAGGCTTAAGAGGCGCTATGCCGCCTGGAATGTTATTTGCAGTATATGATTCCGAAACAGGTGCAGCGGAATATATTCCACCAGAGTATATTGATATTCCAGACTTGTTGGATGAACTTGTTGAATATGTAAATACTACAGATGATCATCCGCTGATTATTGCTGCTGTAGTTCATTATCAATTGGTTACCATTCATCCTTTTGAAGATGGAAATGGAAGAACCGCCAGATTAATGTCAGGCTATATTCTTGATTATTATGGATATGGTTTTAATGGAATAGGTTCTCTGGAAGAATATTTTGCCTATGATCCAGATGAATATTATGCATCACTGCAAATGGGGTTACCGGCGTTATATTATTCAGGAAGAGAAAATCCTCCTCATCCGGAAATTTGGATTAATTATTTTTTGCGGATGATGGAATTGTATTCTAAAAAGGTATATGAATTATCAAAAACATCCGAAAACGACGAGTTAGATGGAAGCCTATCTTATTTAAATGCAAAAGAAAAAGAATTCTTGGCATTTCTATTAAAAAAGCGGTTATATGAATTTACGCCAATTGAAGTAAGCAAAATGATCGGTGTAACAAACAAAACAGTCATTAATAGATGTGCAAAACTGGTAAATAATGGTTTATTGATTCCGATTATTGTCAAGACAAGAGTTCGTTCTTATCGGTTAAGTGATTTTTCAAAGACAAATGAGAAAAAGATTTTGAAAAAAATATCGTAATAAAATATAAAATTTACCAGTCAAAAACGCATGGACAAACCGTCTCGTATGCGTAATATTATTTGTAGACAAGAAAATATCTTGTACTTACGATAGGAAAGTTTAATTGAAATTTAGGAAATAAAAATTGAGATTTGATCTAAAGTTCTTTCGTATGGATCAGATTTGGTTTGCTGAAAAAAATGTAACTCTTATCACAACCGATCTAAAAGGGACTGATGTGGCAGATATCTATGCAGATTTTAAATTCTCAGAGGACGGAAAAGAAATCATTTCCTGTCCGGCAGGTCATAGACCCAAAAGCAATGTATATGACATCAATACACAAAAATACAAAGCATCTTTCCCGATATTGGAAAGCTACGGATACGAAATGAATGCACCAAGAAGTGGAAGCAGTCATTACACTTTCAGAAAGCAAGGGTGTATGCCAATTACAATACCAAAGTATGAACCAATCAAGCCTGCAAATAAAAAGTCAAGGCTAAATTGAAGAACATTGAAAATTTTATACAGGTTGAAAATTAGGTATCAAAATAAGACCACCACACCAGTGCTGGCCTGAAAATATTAGTGGATAATTAAGATTCTGGAAGAGATGAAAGATATTCTTTCACTCGTCCGTAGTAGATTCTTAGAAACTTGTTGGCACCTGCAGTCATATAGACATAGTAAGGCTTGCCTTGAGCACGTTTCTTATCTAAGAACTGATAAACAGGATCATCTTGCGGATGCGTTTTAATCAGGACATCCATTACCTGAAATAAAGTCTTTCTAAGATCAGAGGAGCCTCGTTTGGAAGTTGGAACACTTTTTTGTTCATAACTTCCCGATTCATTAACACCGGGATCTACACCGGCAAATGCAGTAATAGCACTTTTGTGAGTGAAACGGGAAACATCTCCGATCTCAGCTATCAACTGAGGACCAAGTGAAGTTCCAACCCCTTTCATAGCCATAACGACAGGATATTCCGGGAGTTTGGATGCAGTTTCATTCATGAGAGTGCGTAGTGACTCAACAGTTGTAGAGGCACTATTAAGCTGGTCTACAGCCTGCTTAATAATAAGCTTTGTAATGGCATCCTTTGAAAGTACAGGAACAAGTTCCTTTGCTTTTCCATAGATTTCCTCAGCTTTGGATTGGCTGAAGTTGTACTTCTTACGTTTGCACCAGTTTTGATAATGGTCGATAAAGGAATTCAGGGACATTTTACGGACACAGTCTACATGCCAGTATGTAGATGCAAAATCAACCCATTTCTGGCTGCCGTCACTGCGTGCAGGACTGTCAAAGTAAGTATTGACACCAGGATAGGTTTGGTCAAGGATGCCGATAAGATTATTTTTCATAGCCGTCTTGTGTTTTATGTAAAAGCCGAACTGACGGTTCATGGTTTTGAGCTGATTGCGTAATTCATCCATAACATTATACTGTTTAAGATTTTGCCATTTGTCAAGAGTATATCGGGCAATCTTAACAGCATCTGCTTTATCAGATTTCACTTTACGAAGAGAATCATTATCAAAGTCTTTGATAAGTTTTGGGTTAATGGCACTGACGAAAAGATTTGCCTCTGAAAGCTGATGAGCGAGGACTTCATAATAACGCCCTGTGTGCTCCATCACGATTCGGGACTCACCTTCAACAGAGTTGATGAGTTCTACAAGTGAATTGATACCACTGGCTGTGTGTTTGATTTCGAAAGGTGCGGAAACAATTTCACCGAAAGGTCGCATGATAGCAACCATACTCTTACCTTTTGAAACATCGATACCTACTGCGTTCATAAATTGTCACTCCTTAAGATTATTGCAATGGATAAGTACCAGTTTTACTCATTGCCTATTCAATCTACTGTGGTGTGACACGAATGCACCTGAGGTGATTCAACCTGCATAAAACGAACGCTGCGAATGAGGAGCTGGTTATCAGTCTGTGTTACGGACGCGAAGTCCAAGAAAGGAGAAGATATCCAATTGCTACCTACATTCTAACAGCTTAAGCAACAAGATGGATAATTCCTTACTGGCTGTAAGGGATATTAACCATAAATATATTGTAGTAGGAAAGTATAGAAGGATTTTTTTGCCGAAGGTATTGCAAAGGAAACTTCTTTCCTATTGCCATAATAACCAAATAGCAGAAGGTTGGATATTTGTCACGAAAAATGGGAAGTTAAAAGACAGAAGTAATATTTGGAGAGAAATGAAACGATTAAAAGAAAAGGCAGGAGTAGCAGAATCAAAAATATTCCCGCATAATTTTCGACATCTATTTGCAAGAATTTATTATAAAGTGACAAAAGATATTACAGGTCTTGCTGATTTACTTGGACATAGCAGTATCAATGTAACGAGAATATATACAGCAACTACAGAAACAGTGTTCCAAAAGAAGCTGGATAAGATTGTCGAACAGGAAATATTGGAATGTACAACATAATATCTGTTATGTTGTTTATGGACAGATTAAGTTTCGTACGATATAATGTTAAATAACACCCTGCTATCTGTTATGCTGTTCATATTACATAGTTCCTTTCTGATTTTTTGGTAGCTGTGCCCTATTTAAGTACCGCTCTTGGTAAATTGGCTATAATCTTTATTATTTTTATTGCTTAAAGTTATCTTTTAGAGGAAATGAATGACTTGCAGAAATAGGGTAGAACAGGTTAATAGAGGCACTGTACAACATAACAGATATTATGTTGTATTGATTTGGCAATGGATAAGGAGTAACGATGGGATATACTGTAAGAAAATTACTTGAATCAGAACAATTTCCAAAAATGAAGCTGCTTTGCGGTGAAAAAGGTCTAGATTTGGAAGTGAAAGGCATTCGAATAATCGAAATTGAAGATATGGAGCGATACCTGACGGGTGGTGAAATACTCATAACCAGTTTTCAGGTATATTTATCATGTAATGATCGAGAAGTAGAGCAGCATTTTGAAGATTTAGTTAAAAGTGATATAAGTGGATTCATTGTAAAGAAAAAAAAGAATATGATCCTACAGGACGCAGATTGAGTTTATTAGAAAAACACTGCAAAAAATATGAAATTCCTCTGGTAGAAATTCCAGGAGATTTATATTACTGGGGAATTATCCGTCATGTTATGATGCAGGTATTCGATAAAGACACTGCACGCTTAAAGTATTTTAAAATTACACATGATAATTTTAATACGTTTATTTTAAAAAATAATGGATCAAGCAATACAGCAAGTGATATTATCAAATTTTTAAGCATCATGATCGAGAATCCTGTTGTATTGTATTATGGTAATCTTAATTGTATGGTTTCAACAAACTTGGACAACTCCAAGTTAATATTGTCAGATGAAATTCAGCCATATAAACCCAATATTATTACGAAATTTCAATATATGAAGCAGATGAAAGGAAGCTGTGTTCAATATATAGTGAAATTTGCCATATTGAGTGAGGTGGATATATATATAACAATAACAGAAGAAAATAGAGAACTGATAGAACTTGATTATATGGCAATCGAGAATGCGATTATTAACTTGCAGTATGAATTTTTGAGTGAATTTGCACAGGATGAAGTGAAAAAGAAGTATCAGAGAGATATTATCCATAATATTCTGAATGGATTACTGAGTTCGAAAGAAATGACTGAAGCGGCATCACAACTCGGAATGAAAGAAAGCGATACTTACAGGGTTGTTGATTTTCATACCATCAAAAAAAATGTACAAAGAAAATATACAAAAGAACAGCTTCAAGAAGTAGGTGTTATCGAGGGTGAATTGATGCATCTTTTGCCGGATGCGCTTATTTACAGAAATATGGATCAGATTGTTATGATTCAACAGGTAGATTCCAATCAGACAGAACTGGAATATCAGAAAGAGATGGAAGAAATAGAGGAGGTTATCCAGCGAAGCATCCTTTATAGAAAGAAAGATACAGACTTTCAGATTGGTATAGGAAAAAGTGTGGAAGGGTATCAACGACTGAATGAATCTTATCACGAAGCAAGCCGGGCTATCAAGTATATAGACATTATCCGCCTGGTGACTGGTGATAAGAATAAGTCAGTAGTACATTATTCGAACCTCGGATTTTTCCAGATATTCGGCAAAGTTGATGATATGACGGAATTGGAAAGATGCATTCCGGAAACATTAAAGAAATTATATTTATATGATGATGAACATAAGGGAGAATTGATTACAACCTTGCAGATGTATCTTAGAAATAATCAAAGCATCAAGAAAACTGCAGGTGCAATGTTTGTTCATTATAGAACGATATCTTACAGACTTGAAAAAATAAAACAAATTTCTGGAATTAATTTTGACAATGCAAATGAAGTGCTGGCAGTCAGTAATGGTCTGATTATTTATAAAATGTTAAAAGAAATAGAATAGAAAAAGAAAGAGAAATCGTGTTGAGGCATGGTTTCTTTTTTTTTGAACGAAGTTCATAAAAAGATATTAATGGAGAATATCGATACAATGGAACAGATTTTACAAAAAAACGGATAAATATTTTCATTGATTGTACATTATATTAACCGGTTTCAATCTGTATAATTGGGAAACTGATGAGAAAATATTTCAGGAAAAGAATCACTGCTACAGAGGATAGTATTTTTTTGATACAAACTAAGACCTTGCAGGGTTTAGATTAGAGGGATAACGATGCAACTAAAAAATTCAACAGATTACGCAATTAGAATTGTGTGTTACTTAGCAGCACAGGAACGGATGGTATCTACATCAGAATTATCACGGAAGCTAAATGTTTCTGCTAATTATGTTCCTAAAATAGCGAAAAAACTGAAAAATGCAAAAATAGTCACTGCCTGTGAAGGTACAAATGGTGGCTATATGCTGGCAAAACAACCGGAGAACATTTCTTTAATGGATATTATATCGTGCGTAGAGGAAACAATGGCAATTAATCGTTGTTTGGAAGAAGATCGATTTTGTTCCAGAAATTTAGAAGATACCTGCAAGATACATAAAATATTGTTGAGTTTGCAGAATACATACAATAATAAATTAGAGAGTGTAAAGGTTTCAGACGTTATTCGCCCTGGAGAAGATGAATATTTTGGACGATTTTATGTTGTATTAAAACTGAACTTAAAGGAAAAAAGCTACGAGTGTGTGTATTCACATATCCGTGAAGTGTATGAGAAAGTAAGGAAAACAGAAAGCTATGAAGAGTTCATAAGCCAATATGTAGAAAGATACGTGTATGCTTCTGACAAAAAAATGGTTCATGACTTCTTATCAAGTGAAGGATTAGAAGAAAGACTAGTTGATGGATGTGAGGAAAAAGATCTTCCGTATCGCAGAATTACTGGAAAAGATAAGAATGCATATGTTTGGATGGAAGCAAAAAAATATATAGATGCAAATGAGAATACTGCAATTATTACCTTACATAATGAGAAAATTGTCCAGAACACAGTTATAAAGATGGAACGAGAACTCATAAAAAAAGAACAAGATATGACAAAGCAGTATTGGGATATGGTATCACTTTTAACTACTGTATTGAATCATAATCATTTAGTTGAAGTAGGGTACCAAGATGACATCAGTTTCTATACGAAACAGGTATATCTTCAATTGCAGAAAAAATATCCAGAATACGGGATTACGGATGAAGAAATTGCGTCAGTAGCGCATTTGGCACCGATTCATGATATTGGAAAGATAAAAGTACCAATTGAAATTTTAAATAAAAATGGAAAATTGACGGATGAAGAAATGAATGTAGTAAAGCAACATCCATTAGTAGGTGCAGCGATGACCCAGAGATTCCCAGAAGGGATAACAACGGAAAAGCTGAACCAGTATAGCTATGAAATATGCAGACATCACCATGAAAGATATGATGGTTCAGGATATCCGGACGGTTTGAAAGGGAATGCAATTCCAATGTGTGCACAGGTCGTTGGGATTGTGGATGCTTACGATGCATTGATCAATGATCGTCCATACAAAAGGAAATATGAACCGGAAGAGGCAATCCAGATGATTTCAAATGGTGAATGTGGAGCGTTTTCAAATCAGCTGATGCAATGCTTTCAGGAGGCAGCAAAGCAGCCAGAGTGGTTAAAAGTAACAAAAAGTCAAGCATGACAGAAGATTTGAGGCGATTTTATGAACAAGAAATTGAGTGTTTTAAGGCGAATTACAGCAATCGTTCTGTGTGTTACATTATTATCTTCGCAAGTCGTAGTTGCGAATGCTGAAGATTCAGAAAGAATGAATGTGCAGACCAATAGTGAAATTACAGATATATCGGAACAGGATGGTTTCGGCAGTGATACATCTGAAATATCTGATATCACGGAAAGTGATATTCCTGATTCTTTTGAAGGAGAATCAGAGCAAAATACAGATATTAGTACTGAAGTAACAGAGAAATTTGGTAATTCTGAAGATCAAGGATTTACAGATGGAGAAGAAACAATTATCGAGGATGAAAACACCTCAGATACTTTGGAAGAAGCAAATCCAGATTATGAAGATGGAAAAATATGTATCTACAATTACCAGCAACTTCTGCAAATCGGTACAGGAACACAGATGTTTTCCGGAGACAAAGATGGAAATGTTGGTGAAGGGGATAAGGTTCTTGCAGATGGTGCAGAACTTACCTATGCATCAGACGCTTCCTATTGTTTGATGAATGATATTCCAATAGATAATGAAAATGTCTGGAACTTCCCATCAGATTTTACAGGTAGCATCACTTCATCATCAGAGCGCACGGGCAACACAGTATATGATTCAGTGACTGATACGATTTATGTGTATAACCGATACCAGCTTGAATTGATGAAAGGGGAATCTTCAGACAGCGAACCTGTAATGAGCGAGGATTATATTGCTGAAAAAGTTGGAATGGGACAGGTTTTTACACTGGAAGATGGTACCTATCTTACTTATAGCAAAACACATAATTATGTGCTTGCTTCTTCATTTACAACAGAAACACCGGAGCTTCTTGCAAATAAGGCTGGGACAGAGGAGACAACTAAGGATATTACTAGCGCTTATCCATCTGATTATGAAGGAAGAAATTATTTCGGTCAGGTGGTAAAAAAGATCGGTGATAAAAATTATATTCTGATTGGAAATGAAACACAGCTCCGGGCAATCGGAACAGATGCGGAAGTGACAGAACCCATCTGGAAGGTGTATGAAACAAGAGAGAAAAAAGGGGGATTACTGGGGGGAGCACTGAGTGGATATACAGACTGGACACCGGCTGCGGATACAGCAGAATACAAAACAGAACTGTATTATCCGGGTGATGCGGATCTGGCCAATTTTAAAGATGGAGACAAAGTATATGACTGGTCAAAAACTGCATTGTATGCAAATGATAATGGTGGACACGAAATTGGAAAAGCGGAATATTTGGATGCCCCATCCTTAGACGTAGCTGGTTTGAATGCTACAAAGCGTTATCTTTATGTGGGCAGTACGATCCAGGATTCTGCAAATATGATAGTAACTGCATCTGAGGACAGTCCTTCTGATGATTCTACGGAGGAGGCCTCCGGTGAAACAGAAGAAGTTTCTGGTAATACAGAAGAGACTTCCGGTGAAGCAGATGGAAATGCAAAAGGCAGTGATCTGATTGATATGGTTCCGGCAGAAAACAATGAAATATCTGTATCTGGAAATGATGATATTTCTTCAGAAGCTGCAGCATCGGACACTACTGTATCAGATACTGAAAACGAAGAGATTTACGATGAAGATGCTTTTATCAGTGATGAAAGTGAAAGTGATTTTTCAGATGATGCGGATCCAGAAAGTATACAGGTTGAAGAGGATAAGACCTACGTTCTTACTTATGATATAAGCAAAACGACTAATAAGGTGAATATTGCAGGCACCGGATATAAATATAGCAAGGATGCGGATTATATTATCTTTCGTGATATTGATCTTTCCAAAGAGGGCACCAATTCCAATGGGGAAGATGATGATTGGGATCCTATTGATAATTACCAGGGAAACATGGAAGGCCGAAAGGGAATGGTTGAAGGTCAGAGTATAACAATCAGCCATATCAATATTTCACAGAATAATCCAGTCGATCAGGACAGGCAGGCAGAATATGGTATCGGATTTTTCAGAAATTTGACAACACCATATTCTACATCCCTGACAATATCCCAAAACCCGATCACTGTGAAAAACATTACTCTTTCTGATGTGACGGTTTCTACAACAACACAAAAGGTTAAACAAAATGTCAGTTTGATTGGAAGTGTGCTGAAGCTCCTGCTTGGAAATTTAAGTGGACTGAAACCGGATCCGCAATCCCTGGCAACGGGAGGATTTGCAGGCGTCATAAAAGGAAACATCCAGATTGAAAACTGCAATGTAGAAAATTTACGTGGAGTTTCAAATGTAAATGATCGGACCGGTGGCTTCGCAGGCTATGTCAGTGGTATGACACAGTATGACCTCATATCAAATGGATTAGGAGGCCTGGTTACTACTTTAACAAAAATCCTGAATCTGATTCCTCTGCTTGGAGCCGGTGACCTGCTGACTGTCCTTTTAAATGGAGGATTACTCAGTGTAAAAAATCTGATTCCGGTAGGCTATGTCAATCCATGTATTCAGAATTGTTCTGTAAGCGGTGGCACTTCTGTTACAGGTCAGAAGAGTACCGGTGGATTCGCTGGGGAAGCCATTGGTGCAGTGATGAAAAACTGTTCTGTGGGTGGCACTGCCACAGTGTCTGGAAATGATTGCTCTGGTGGATTTGTGGGACGTTCTGCGAATGCAGTTGTGGCAGGCGCATTAAGCAGCCTTGGTATTGAACTTATGGGGAACTTTCCGGTCAATACAGTTATGCTGAACTGCAGAATTGATGGAACGGTAAACGTATCCGCACAGGGAAGTTTCGCTAAGGAAAGTGGTTATGCAGGCGGATTTATTGGCGAAATGCGAAATAGTTACGCTGTAGACTGCAGTATTTCTTCTTTGGGTACAGTGTCCGGAAAAGATTATACCGGAGGATTTGCCGGTATAGCAACCCTTGGTGATGTAGCGGATATTGATGAAAGCCAGGGACTTCTGGTAATTGTAAAGGATCTTCTTACAGGGTTGTTAAATGGTAAATTTACCAACATGGATATCCTGAACCTGGTAGGACTCCGGCCTTCTGTTATAAGCGGATGCACCATTGCAGGAGATAACATTTCTGTAACAGCGAACGGTAAAAATGCAGGTGGACTTGTGGGATATGCAGGTGCTGTCCAGATTTCCAATACTTTAGAACTTGCAGATGACTCAAAATCAACTACAAAAGCCCTCCAGCGAGTGCTTAATAAGACGGGTCTTACCTACGAATTTTCAGACCGTGTGAATCAGATCAATGCAGCTTCCTCTATGAAGGTTTCAGCAACAGAGAATGCAGGAGGAATCTTAGGTTACGCTAAGATGACCAGTGTCGGTGATGTCCTCGGTGGAACAGTTACAGCAGCAGACTATATGCGTTTTGAGTGCAAGGACTGTTCCGTAAACGGAGGCTCTTCCGGGCTTACGGTTACTGCGTCAGATCAGGAAAATGGTCGTGCAGGAGGTGCTATCGGTTATGGAACAGGTGGAGAAGTAAGGAAAACATCCGTCACAAATCTGAATTCCGTAACGGCCGGAAAGTGTGCCGGAGGTTTTGCCGGGTATTTCGGAAGCGGCACCCTTGCCAATGTTGGAGGTATTAAACTTCTGGGATTACCGCTACTAAAAATTGACAGCCTTCTTTCTGTAGGTCAGATGATTGAGACGTTTGCAGTTGAAAGTACTGTTTCAGGTGTTGCGTCAGGATATAGTGTGTCTACCCAAAATGAGAAAGGTTACAGCGGTGGCTTTATTGGAGAATGCATCAGTGGACGAGCAAGGGACACAAAGATCAGCAACCTGAAAACGGTTACTGCATCCGCAGCATCAGGAAAAGCCGGTGGATTTGCAGGTTTTGCCAAAGCCGGAGATGCATTAAGTGCCGGAGATTCTACTACATCACAACTGACAGGAATCGAATTGGAGAACCTGCTAGGCGTTGTCAGTGCCCTGAGACCGGAGTTCAATAATACTTCTATTGCATATGTTTCGAATGGTTCTGACCCTCAGGTATCCGCTGATATGGCGGGCGGTTTTGTGGGAGATGGACAGGCAGTAGATATCAATTATGGAAACAACAATTCCGGATTTAAAGCAGACACAGACACGAATCCATCTTCGAGTGAATCTACAGATGAAAAGAATAGTGAAGAAGCAGATTTCATTTCAGCAGTCACGAATAGCGAGGATGGAACAACAGAAGGTGAGACTGGTGCGATTGCAACAACAAATATTACCGGACTTTCCTATATAAAGGGAACCAGCTATGCCGGAGGCTTTGCCGGAAGATTGATGCCCGGTGATGTGGCACAGACAGGTTCTATTAAGTTACTGGGGCTCTTAAATGTAACTCAGCTTCTCAGTGTCATGGATGTGGCTTATCCGAGAATTTCCGATTCTTCTATTGAGGGAAACAACTTAGTTGTAACAGCATCCGGAAAAAATGATGATGTGGCGCTTGGAGATGCCGGAGGATACATCGGTAATGGAAAAGCAGTTATGGTTAAAAACTCTGATGTGACTAATGTAAAAGAAGTCACAGCGCCGTATCATGCCGGTGGCTATATCGGAATCATGCGGTCCGGAAGTGCAGCGGAGGCAGGAGATGCCACAGGAGATCTTTTGAACAGTGTCCTTGGTAAGATTCTGAGTCTGAAAGAGTTGGCGAGTGTCTTGCAGGCTGCATCCAGCAAAATTACAAATTGCAAAGTTGCTGGTACCGCAGATGGATTGACTGTTACAGCTGACAACGGATTTGAAAACGCAGAAGGCTATGCAGGTGGCTTCGTTGGAGAGATGCAGAGCGGTCATGTAGATAATTCAGCAAATGCTGTTGATTCCGGAAAAGGAACGGCAGTAGAAAATCTTCTGAAAGTAGAAGGCCTTCGTTATGCCGGAGGCTTCGGAGGTCTGGTAAAAGCCGGAGCGGTTGCAGAGATTGGAGCTAAATCATCAATTCTTACAAAACTGGTTGATCTGACAGGATTACTATCCCTGGTCAATGCTTTTGTTCCGGTGATCAGTAATGCCAGTGTTAATTCTGTAGAAAAAGGGTTTACCGTTACCGTTACAGGTACTCTTGAAAAAGACAGCACCAACGATGCGGATGCCGGAAGTGCCGGAGGCTTTATCGGATGCGGAACTGGTGTACAGATCAGCAATTCCGATGTAAATAAATTGCAGCATACAGGTGTCAGTGAGCCAAAGAATCTGCAGCAGGAAGATGGTAGCAGTTATTACGGAAGCGACAGTGCATATGCGGTAAGTGGTTATCGTTATGCCGGCGGCTATATTGGGAAAGCTGCTATGGGAAGTACGGCGGCTATCGGAGGTGCAAGCGTTCTGGATCATGTACTTTCTGCTACAAATCTGTTATCAGCATTGACCGTAGTTGCATCTATTATAGACAGTTCAGATGTTTACGGAGCGATAGGCGGATTTAATGTTCTTGCAACAGATGGAGACGGTGATACCGGAAAAGCCGGTGGATATGCAGGAGAACTTCTTGGAGTTCAGATTCAGAATAGTAATTCTTATAATTTTGCACATATCATAGGGCGTGAAAGTGCCGGTGGATATGTTGGAACCATGGAGCCGGGGAGTGCGGCAGATGTGGTAGATGGATTAAGTGCTATTGGAGGACTGATCAAGGCAGATAATCTTCTTGGCGTTTTACAGGCATTTGTTCCTGTGATCAAAAACAGCGAAACAACCTGTGTACCTTGTGGAGGTGCTGTGAGGGCTCAGGCTGAAAGTGATGATGGCATTTACCGTGGACTTGCAGGAGGATATGCAGGTTACAACTATGGCGGTCAGATCTGGGGAAACAATACGGATAACTGGAAAGGTGCTGCATATACAGGAACCGTAAGAGAATGTGCGGCCTATCGTATCCGTTCCGTATATGGAACGGAATATGCCGGAGGTTATACAGGACTGATGCGGTGTGCGAATGTTGCAGATACAGGAAGTCTGAAGGTTTTATTTGGTCTTATCAAATTAGATAATCCGCTGACGCTTCTTCAGGCAGTGTATCCGACAGAAAAGAATACAGCTGTTTATGGACCGCTTCGTGGACTGGATACGGATACCTGGAACAAATGGGTTGGTGCTGTCGGTTCTTATGGAAGTTACGGTAATAAATTACAGGCACTTGGTGAAGTCAATGATCAAGAGCAGTTAAATGAGATCATTTCTCAGTATGCATATGGATACGCAGTCACAGCAGGAAGGAGCATTCTGGCAAGTAAAGCAACACAGGGCGGTTCTGCTGGAGGTTATGTTGGACGGATGGAAGGCGGTACCATAACAAATGGAACTGCAACAGATCTTCAGTTGGCAGAGGCTTATAGAAGCAGTGGTGGATTTGCTGGTGAGATGCTCACAGGTTCTGTGGCAAACACAGGTGGAGTTTCACTGGAAGACCTTAAGATTATAGGTGCAGACAGCCTGGCAGCATTAAAAACCTTTGTGCCAGTCGTGAAACAGTCCCATGTGGAAGGATATCGTTCCGGAGCAAGGATCAAAGCAACCGGTATTGCAGACAAAGATCCGGCAGGATTTGCCGGAGGCTATGTGGGAAGAATGATCGGCGGCCAAATCTGGGGAGATGAAACTTCCTCCTGCAGTATCACAAATTTAAGGCGTGTAGATGGAACTTCCTATGTAGGCGGTTTTGCCGGAAAAGTAGATCCGGGTAGTGTGGCAGCTATTGATACAGCTACAAAACAGGGACTTTTGAATAAACTTCTGGATGTTCTTATGGTAAATGCTCCGGCAGAGCTGATCAAGGTTCTGAATGCCACCGTTTCCAGCATCCGTTGTGCATCTGTGTCAGCCTGGGATGACTGGGGCGTGATCGTAAACGGAACCTATCAAAATGGAAACAATACAGGGTATGCAAAAGCAGCTGGAGGATTCACAGGAAGTCTTTGTGGAGCAGTTCTTGGCGAGAAGGATAAACCGGAAAGCGGAATCCGTGCAGACAAGATTCGCTCTGTAGTAGCCGGTGAATATGCCGGAGGATGCTTCGGTATTGCGGATGTTTCCGGTGCTGCAAATATTAGTGCCAATGGTGAGACCTCTGTCTTACAGTATCTTTTAAAGCTTGGAAAAACCGATGTGCTGGATGCATTCCGAAGCTATGTATATTACGGAAATGTCACAGGAAGCCCAGATGCAGGGCTTGGCGTCAGTGCTAACACAGTAACAGATGCAGGACAGAATAATCAGGTTACATACAGCGGAACAGCTGGAGGATTTGGTGGTTCACTGTTAAATGGATCTGTCAAAAACAGCACTGTAACAGGATTAAATTATGTAACTGGACTGAACAGCGTAGGTGGCTTTGTAGGATACTCCGGAAAAAGCGGAGTTGTGAAAATGGAGAAGCTGGATGTGCTGGGAGATAAATTTGGACAGCTTCTTGGCGGTGCCCTCGGCGTTTTGGATATTTTTGGTTCCCACATAGATGACAGTAGCGTGACAGGAGTACCTGGTGGTTATACCGTTTTGAGTAAAGGCGGACAGGAGCAGATTGCAGGAGGATTTATTGGTTACGCAAATCTTGCCAGAATGTCAGGTTGTAGTGCCGGAGATGCCAAAAATCAGGAAAATAGTCTGAAACTGGTAGAATCCGGTGGAACAGCCGGAGGCTTTGCCGGAAGAACAAGCTTTGCCTATCTTGCAGATGTAAAACTGGATTCCACAGTGGTGGATGCATTATTCGTAGTTCTGGATCAGCTTGTAAGGGCATTGTATTTGGATAAGATTCAGGATTCCGACTTGTTGCATATTAATCTTGGAATTGTGAAGGTTGATGCACTGTACGATGGAAATCTCATCCATGTGAATCTGCTTGGACTGGATATTTCCGTTGGGCTGTCTAAAAAGTCTGATGATAACAATCAGCAGACAGATTTTGCAATCATTAAAATCGGAGATTCCTCTATCAAGCTTCCATGTGACAAAAACGGAATCATAACGAAAGATAATGATGTAAAGTCCAACATCAGTGTCAACCTGATTAAGGCAAACAGGACAAAAATTACAGACAGCAATGTATATGGAATCAATACGGGATACGATGTCTATGCCGGCGGAGCAGGAAATGATGCGGATGGTTCTGCAAATGATGGACGAAGCGGAGGTTTTGTTGGATACAACGATGAAGGACTGCTGAAGAATAACAATATGTACTACTGTGATGTGGTCCGTGGAACATCTAAGCTGGTGGGACCATTCAGTGGAAAAAGTGATTTGGACTCTGTATATGACTTTAATACAAAAGCAGGTGTAGAAGGTGAGAATAACAATTATCGTATTTACCGAAAACCGGCGATTAGTTTTGATGAGATCAAAAAGAATTCGAAACTTCTGACAGATACGTTCAGTCAGGAAAATGGATGGAGCATCTTCTCAGTAAAACATGTCGTGCAGGTAGATGAGTATAACACATTGCAGAATGCAGTTATGGCAACAAAAGATTCTTCTGAAACAGCAGATCTGAATGCTTATGTATCAGATGCAAAAGCCGTTCTGATGTCAGATACCAAAACGACAGTAAATACAGGTGATAGCACATCACCGGAACCATCAGATGCACAGGATCCATGTGATGAATATATAAATCTGACCATTAATAAGGTATGGAAAGATTTCCGGAATATGGACAACATCAGACCAGACACTATTAAGATTACAATTTCCAGAAGCTGGACGGATGCAGAAGGAACAAAACATACAGAAGTCGTGCCAAACTATGAAAACTATGAAATAAAAGGTGATATCTCAAAATCTACATGGCAGAAAGTGATTGAAACTCTTCCAGCCTACATAAAAGATGATGCAGGAACTCCGCATTATTACAAATATTCTGTTACAGAAACGAAAATAGACGGATATACAACTACAATAAAAAGCTCTGATGATGGATTTACCTTCACGATTATCAACCGGCATTTTGCACTGCTTCCGGATACCGGTGGCGAGGGCATCATGATGTTCATCATAGCAGGTGGTTTGTTGTTAGCGTTCCTGCTTTATACCGGACGCAGAAGGAAACGGAAACAGACGATGTAGGAAAGGGGGAGCAGGGGCATGAGAGAGATATGGCTGCGTTGGGAACTTCCACCGTAAAGGCTGAAAGAATCCCCAGCAAACCAATAAAAAATCAAAAGAAAGTGAGAAGAGGAACATGAAGAAATTAGTATCAAGATTTATGGCAGTTCTGATGGCAATGACCATGATACTGTCCATGAGCATGACTGCATTTGCAGCAGAGGATGCAACAAGGTTAACAGGTACTGGTAAACTGACAGTCAACAATACAGTAGAAGGAAAGACTCTGGATCTGTATCAGATTTTTACAGCAACAAAAAATGAAGCGGGCAATGTAGCATACACATTAAATCCTGAATATGAAGGATTCTTTAAGGCAAATGTAAATGGAGCTTCTGCATTAACAGGCGAAGCATTAAGTGAAAAAGCTTATGAATATGTTAAAACACAGGTTGGCGAAGATGGAAAGAACGGTGTAAATTTTGCAAAAGCAATGCTTACATGGATTCTTTCAAATACTAGCACTGTAGATGCTACTCATAAAACTGTAACCACAGCAACTGGTTCTACAGAAATTGCTAATCTGGCATATGGATACTATGTAGTTTATCCATTAGGTGCAACAGATACCTCAGCAGCACCTGGAACTGGTCAGGATTATACATCCGTAGCATCTTTAGTTAGCGTAACAGATACTAATGCTACAGTTAACATGAAGAGTAATTACCCGACAGTAGACAAGAAAATTATTCCAGCACAGAGTGGAAGTGGACTTACAGTTGGTGCTATTGTGAATCCTTCATGGGAAGGCAATCACCAGATGGAATTAGATGACGAAAATGAGTCTGAGGACACCATTGCACCACATGGTGCAGCGGATGAAAAGAAAGCTGGGGATTTTGCGATTGGTGACACCGTTACTTACCAGCTGACTTCTAAAGTACCGGATATGACAGGATATAATTCTTATACTTTTAAATTTACCGATACATTATCAAAAGGACTAGACTTAAAAGCAATTCTGTCTGTAAAGGTTGGAGATACAGAACTCAAAGCAGGTAAAACAGGAGATAACACATACTTACCGACATATACGACAAATGACAATGGAACACATACACTAACTATTAGCTTTAATGACTTTTATAACAACTTTAAGAATCGTACAGGCGAGACAATCACAGTTGTTTATACTGCAACTTTAAACAAAGATGCTGTTATCGGTATGAATCCAAATACCAACAAGGCGGTTGTTGAGTACAGTAATGATCCGAAGTCAGGTGGAACAGGTAAATCTGAGCCAAGCATCGTAGATGTACATACCTTTGATTTCACAATTTATAAATATTATTTAAAAGACCAGAGTAATAAAGAAGATAAGACTGCACTTGCAAAGGCAGAATTTGAGCTTTACAAGGCAAACGAAGCAGGCGATGCAGCAGATACAAATGCTAAGATTAATATTGTTAAAGTAAAAGAGGGTGAATATCGTCAGGCAACACCTGAGGAAGCTGTAGCAGAAGTTTTCAAATCCGATGTAATCGTATCTGGTACCGACGGAAAAGTTCTTGTAAAAGGTCTTGATGCCGGAACTTATTACTTAAGAGAGACAAAAGCTCCAGACGGATACAATAAGCTTCTCAGCGACATCAAGGTTGAGATTAAAGCAACTTATGGCGAAGATGGAAAACTTGTAAGCTATAAAGTAGATTACACATACAATGGAACTACAACACCAGGTGTTGCAATCACAGAAAAAAATAACTCCCCAGAAGTACCTGTAGAAAACAAAACAGGTGCACAGCTTCCATCCACTGGTAGCAAGGGAGCACTCATGGTAACACTGGCTGGTATCGTTCTTTTCGGTGTATTAACAGCAAGCAAAGCTTTTGGCAAAAAGAAAGCAAAAAACTAAGACATTCTGAAGTTTAAGAATGGATAAAAAGACAGTTCATCTTCCCGGTATCGTACCGGGAGGATGTCTGCTTTTTCTGAAATGTCCAGTGTGGACTGGGTATTTCAGAAGAAACAGACGAAAAGGTGAAAGGTATTATGAAGAAAGTAGTGAAAATACTAAGAGGAATCGGATATCTGGCGGCATTTTCTTTAATCCTGTATCCGGTAGTGAGCAATTACATCAATCAGATGAACAGCACAACGATTGCTACAGATTATGAACAGGAAGTTTCTCATCTGTCGGAAGAACAGGAGAATGCAATGATCGAACAGGCACAGGAATATAACGAAAGCCTGATCGGAATTGGTTCCATAGCAGATCCATTTTCAGAAAGCAATGAAAACCAGACAGAAGATGATGAGTATAACAAACTTTTGAAAATTGATGATACTGGAATGATGGGATATATTGATATCCCAAAGCTTGATGTTGTTCTTCCGGTTTATCATGGAACATCCGAAAAAGTACTGCAGTCAGGTGTAGGACATCTGAAAAACACCTCGCTTCCGGTAGGCGGTGAGAGCTGTCATGCGGTATTATCCGGACACCGTGGACTTGCAAATGCCAAGATATTCACCGACCTGAACAAGATGGAGGTTGGAGATGTATTTTATATTAAAGTTCTTCATCATACCTTTGCCTATCAGGTGGATCAGATTCTGACAGTATTGCCATCAGATACAGATTCTTTACAGATTGAAAAGGGCAAGGATTATGTAACACTGGTCACATGCACTCCTTATGCAGTTAACACGCACAGACTGCTTGTACGTGGCACTAGAATTCCGTATGAAGAGGCACAGAAGATAGATGAGGAAGTTGGTCTTCAGCGCACAATCCCATTCAATGTGATTCTATTGATTGTTGGAATTGTTGCTTTCATCATCATATGGGTGAGCATTAAGTTACATAAACGCAGGAAGGAGAAAAAAACATGAGCAGAATAAGTAAACGTAAGCGAATATATATGTGTATGGCCAGTGTGATGTGTATGCTTTTACTCCTCATTCCGTTACCTGTGTCTGCGAATGATCTGGGAAGTATATTATTAAAAGCAACTGTTGAAGATGAGACCACGGTATATAAGCTAAGTAATACTGAATTTACGATGTATCAGGTTGGAACATATAAAAACAATTCATGGGCATTAGTGAGTGAGTTTGCAAAGTCTGGAGTCATATTTGATTTTGATGATTCTTCCGCTCAGGCAGAAGCTGCAAAAAAACTGGAAAAATATGTACAGGATAACAACATCAAAGGAATGTCCGGAAAGACCAACTCAGACGGAGAAGTTATGTACAGAGATCTGGAAAAAGGAGTGTATCTTTTTGTCCAGACACAAAAAACACAAATTAGCAATCAAGTATATCAAAGCGAACCTTTTATCATAACAGTTCCAGGTAATTATGATGGTCAGATAATTTGGAATGTAACGGCAGAACCTAAATTTAAAAATGAATCGATACCACCAATTACCACGAATACGCCACCAGTTTCAGAAGAACCATCAGGTGATAATAGCAGTCATACTCCAAATGTAAAAACGGGAGATGATACGAATGTAATTATGTGGCTTTCTTTAATGGGAATATCCTTAGTCATATTTAGTATTTGTAAAAGAAAAGTCCATAAATAATATGAGAAGATCGGGAAATCCCGCTTTTTTCGTTTAGTTACTCAACTGGCATAAGCCAAAGATAAATACCTCCGGAGGTGCACCGTATGGTGTCACCT
>ERZ780203.1234-NODE-1234-length-19822-cov-21.281530_pt1 | contig 19822 bp, 16 predicted proteins | sample MGYA00511168_ERZ780203 | MGnify/ENA primary metagenome ERZ780203 (study PRJEB29588, sample SAMEA2156577) | human gut metagenome | biome: human gut; feature: human-associated habitat; material: faeces | place: Denmark | collected 2008/2010 ...
TAGCGGCGTCTGGGCGGGTGTGAGCGTCACCGACAGTCAGGTCGAACAGGTCGGACTGGCAGACCAGCGGCACCTTGGTGACGCCGACGTCAAAACCGATGTCGTGTTCCTCCAGGTAGCGCATCACGCCGCCTGCGGCGTCCAGCCCAAAGGCGCTGCCGCCGCCCAACAGAATGGCGTGGATGACCTGGGCTGCGGCCATGGGCTTGAGCAGTTCACTCTCCCGCGAAGCAGGCCCGCCGCCGCGCACATCAAGGCCCACGGGGGCACCGTTTTCGCCCAGCAGAAACACCGTACAGCCGGTGCCCGCCTGGGCGTTTTCGGCCTGGCCGATTTTTAAGTTTTGTAATTCAGTGATGGAAATTTCATGCATAGAGCAGCCTTCTTTGTTGTTTATTTTTAACGTTCCACCGATATTGCCATGCGGTGGTAGGTGTGACGGATGCCGCGCACGGCGATGGAGTAGGCCATGATGTTTTCGGCCAGCGCCATGCCTGTGTAGCCGGTGTCACCGATATGGTGGATGTCGGTGCCCGCCATTTTGCACATCAGGGCGATGCGTCGGATGGTATCGGTGTCGGCGCCCTCCTGCGAGGTGCCGATGGCCGTGATGGTCAGCGCGCTGTGGCGGTGGGCACAGCTGATGAGGGTGCGGGCGTACTCCATCGTGATACCCGGCACCGTGCCGGGTGCCGGCAGCAGGATGATGTCTGCACCGGCGGCAGTGAAGTCGGCAATGTCGGCCTCGGTCAGGATGCTCTCGGCGGCCTCGGTCAACACGCCGGCGGCGTGCATTTTGCCTGCCGCCAGCACGATGCTGTCCCCCACGGCCGCCTTAAATTTGCGCAGCGTCTCGATGATAGCCGGGTTGGACACGCCCATGCCGGGGTTGCCGGTGAGCAGGATGAAGTCGACGCCCAGCTCTTTGGCTCGCAGGGCGTTTTCGACGGTGGCACGGCGGCCAGCGGACATTTTCCAGATAGGGTCGGTCTCGCCCTCTTCGCCTTCGGCCACCGGCTCCAGATTAATGCCGATGGGGCGGCCGGTCATTTTTTTGAGCATACGCACGACGTTTTCAGGTTCCGTCTCGGGCAGGCCCCGGATGACCGGGTGCTGCACATCGAACATGTTCAGCAGCAGGATGTCCGCGCCCATCGACGCGGCGAACTCGGCGTTGGTCACGTTGCCCAGCAGCGGCTGCACCGTACCGATGGTCTCGCAGGCAATCACGCGGCCCTCGCTCTTCTGGATGGATTCCAGCAAATCATTTTTGCTAAAGCTGCGAAAATCCGATGCGCAGCAATCAAGTAAACGTTTAGGCATTGTTTTTCTCCTTGTAGGATCTTTATAGAGGTGTCAGTTCTTTTTGCATGGGGATATAAGCGGAAAAATCGTTAGGGATTTCAGGGCCACAAACAGCATAACCGTTTTTTGTCCAAAACGAGTAGCTTTGCGGGTTCCCTTTATCGACTGCCAGACGGCTATGGTGCATACCATTGTTGCGCATAGTATTTTCTATGTCGGCCACGATACGGCTGCCGATCCCCTGGCCTTGGCGAGACTTGTCCACCATGAAAAAGCCAATGTAACCTGTGGTTTCATCCGGATAGGCCAGAATCATATCAACTACTGCAGCCAGCGCTGCGCCATCAAAAAAGCCAATATAAAATTTGTCTGCCATCGTTTTGCCTGGCGGCAATGCGGACATATCGTTCAAAATGCTCTGCCAGGTAACAAAGGGTGGATGATACTGGTAAAACAGCGTGTTTTGGGATGCCATTGCGTAGATTTTTTCTATGTCGGCATTGACCGGCTGCAGTTTGCGAACTGAACAATCAGGTAATAAAGTTTGCATTTGTACGCATGGCACCTCCCGTTCCATTTCTTTGATTATAGCAAATCACACCGTCCCTTTCAACACAAAAAGCCCTGCATAAAACAGTACAGTGACATTTACTTCGTTGTACCATTATAACTTTTATCTCTGATTTCTATAAATTCTTTATTAAGTCATGCCGGAATTTGCTGACATATGATCCCATTTCTTTTGGCGGTTCCTTCATACCATTTTTAAACCAGTAATCAAACATTCCCGTATAACCATGCAAAAGAAAGCAATAACAATTGAAAAACCGCATTACCGCCCTCAAATTTGTAAATTGGAGTCAACGCGGAGCCAGCAAAAAGAAAGAGCCTGTATATTGAACGATAGAACGTTCAATATACAGGCTCTATTTAGGTTTTGCGATTATTCAAACTCGAGGGCGTAGGAACTTTTTGCCCGTTTTCCTGTTGCTATATCGCCTATTTTTAGGATTCTTTTGAGTATAGTTTGTGGATTTTTAGAATTTTTCTCACGAACGGAGTCAATGGGGAGTCAGTATTAATGTACTAAAGTTTTCCGTTGCTTTTTCAGGTAAACATTATGCCCCATTCATTTTTTTATAATCTTTTAGCAACTTCCAAATCCGCATTTTACGATTTTAATCCGGATTTCTTGCGGATGCCGCCTTCGAGCAATATAATAAGGATAACGTTGTGCGTGATAAGACAGTGCCTGATGAAGTAACGGCAGTTAGGAGAACGCCATGATTTTACATATAAGCAACAACGAGTATGATTATCACACCTTGCTGAAGGGTGCGAGAATGGCCGGACTGGCGGGCATAGTCGGCTTGGCTACACCGATAAGGCCAAAGGCGTCCTGACTGAACAGCGGTTTATGAAGCTAACGGCGGCGCTGGAACAGGAGCAGGAAGCCAACCAGAAACGCCTGCACGATCTGGCGGTGATGCAAAGCCGGGCGGACGCACAGGAAAGCGAAGTCCGAACCTTTATCAAGGAAATCCGGCGCTATGCCGCCATTGAGGAACTGGACGAGTCCGTACTGAACCGGCTTATCAGCAAAATCCTGATCGGCGAAGTCAAAAAGGTGGACGGTCAGAAGGTGCAGGAAGTCAGGATCGTGTATAACTTTGTCGGGGAAATCCCGGAGATTGCAGCGTAAATAGTTTGCCCCATCTCTCATTTTGGAGGGATGGGGCTTTTGTTGTGGATAAAGTGATTTGCCTAAACGATAGTATTATCCCATATAATCCGTTCGCAGTGCTTCTACCAGATCACATTTCAAAATTTTCTTGCCACCCAGGTAATATGCCAGTGCGACAAAGCCAAAAAGTGCCGCGATAAAAAGCAGGATAGGAACAATGGGAGCCACTGCCAAAAATTCCATTGGATTCAAGTAGCTTGCCGTTATCATCAGCCACACAAACACAACCGTAATCGGCAGCGCGATCAGAACGGGGCGGCCCGCTATAACGAGGGCTTCAATCCAAAACATTTTTCGCATACCTTCTGGCGTCATGCCAATGGACATATATCTCGCAAATTCTCTTTTCCTTTGCCGGATAAATCCCAACGTGTTGGAAAATACGTTAGCGATCCCGATGAAGGCCAGCAGTACACATAGCGCCCCAATTATCAGTTTGTATCCGTTCAGCATGGCATCATTGTCTATCTTTTCCTGAATCCGGTTTTCCGCCTCGAAAGAAATGCCATGCCCCAGCACATTCGTCAGCTCGGTTTCAATCATACTCAGTTCTGTCAGGGTTCTTTCTTTTTCTGAGAGAATGCGGATATAGGTATCTGGTTCAGCATTTCCAATCGTCTCCTCGATTTGTTTCCAGGTGGAAAGGGACACAAATTGAACTAAAGCATAGTTATCATATTCTTCTCTCAAAACCGGCGGCTCCTGTGTAAAGCCCAAAACCGGAATTCCCACAGTTGTAGCCGCATCTTCCGGGTTTTGTAAAGTCATCGTGTCCTGGTTCTCTGACAAAAACGGAACATATTCTTTGTATCTGAAATTGCTGTTTATGTTGTCCCAAATACGGTTCAAAACAACGCTCCCGTTTTCCGCTGAGGAAACGCCGATCTGCTCACAATACGTGGCAAAGCTGCTGTCGTCCATGATTACAATAGGAGCCTGAATGGTATAAATCCCATCTGCCATACTGACATCACTTCCGGCGACTGTTTCAAGACCGCCCAGACTTTTTACTTCTTCGCTAACAGCGTCCGCCCCAATAGAACAAACGGCGTTTGCCCTTTGATAAATCACACTGTCTGTATCAGGCAAAGCATGGATTTCATCCGTATGAGAAAAGTCCTCGATCCTTGTGTCCTCAAGAGTTGCCATCACATCCCAGGCATCCTGGTAGCGTTCAAAATAGGTATGGTTTGTACTGATTCCAGAGAGAGTAAAAAAGCTCAGCATTAGAGCGAAGCCCAAAAAAGAAAGAGTCAATGACAGCGTAGCGGTTCGCAGAGATTTCTTCTGTGCTTTCAGCGCATTCCCGGCAAGCTCTCCTTCGATTCCAAACAAAAGCGCAAGAATACGGGATTTTTTTCTCCGTTTTAGCTGCAATTCCTCCGTATTTTTTATGGCTTCCAGTGGGGTCATTTTGCTCAATTTCCTGGCTGGCAGCCAGGTGGAAATCAGCACCGTCAAAAACGAGGTTAGAATCGTGACTGCAAATACCAGCGGATGATAAGTAAAGACAGCTTCATGCCTGCCGACAATACCCTCTGCAAGGACATTGGCTGCCTGGATGGTTCCAAACGTCAAAACGATTCCGAAAAAACTTCCAAGCAAAATAGGAATGACGCAAAGCATCACCGCTTCCTGTAAAAGACAGATTCGAATTTGCCCCGGCGTTGCCCCAATGCTGGAAAAGATACCAAACTGATGTACACGGGCATTCATAGATACAGCAAACGAGTTATGAATGATTAAAATCAAAGACACCGACACAAGCAGGAGTACAAAGAGATAAAAAGTCATCAATAAGGGCGGATTGCTGTCCTGCGGATCGTTGATGAAATAACTTGACAACAGTGATTCATGATACGATACGGAAGTTTCAGGAATACCTAACTGCTGGGCGATAAGAGGCATATCCTGATACACAGCCTTCATGTTATCAAAGCAAATATCAACTACAAGAGTTTGATTGTCTGATAAATCCTCATTGATTATAGCCGTTTTTACATTGGCGAAATTTTCAATTTCGGACACTTCATCTTCTTCGAACGCTCCGCTGATGCGTCCCTGCCAGTTTCCTTCTTCTAAAACAACAGATTCTATTTCATAATTCCAGAGGTTATAAAACAAACCGCACAGCAAAGAAAGAAATAGAGTAGAAATAAACGCCGCAACCATAACGGATACGCTGGAAGCCCGATTCTTTTTGATGAATCCTATCGAATAGTCTTTCCACATATTCTTACCTCCGTTTCTGATCGCCGACAATTTTCCCGTCCTCTATGGTAATAACGCGATCCGCCTCCAATGCGATTTTTTCATCATGGGTAATCAAAAGAATCGTCTGTTCCAGGTTACGGTTAGATAATTTTAGCAAGTCAATAATTTCCTCTCCGTTTTTCCGATCCAGGTTGCCGGTCGGTTCATCAGCAAGCAACAGCGCCGGGCGATAGATCAAAGAACGGGCGATAGCAACACGTTGTTGCTGTCCGCCAGATAGTTGGCTGGGCAGTGCTTCCAGCTTATCTTCAATCCCCAACGAATGTACGATCTTCTCAAAGTATTCCTTATTGGGGTTGCGCTTATCTAGCAGAAGCGGCATGAGAATATTTTTTCGGACAGTAAGGGTGGGGATGAGATTATAAAACTGATAGACCAGCCCGACCTTCCTGCGCCGAAAGATGGCTGCCTGTGTTCGGTTCATGGTGGAAATATCCGTTCCCTCTATCAGGACTTTCCCATCTGTCGGCTTATCCACACTTCCCAAAATATGCAATAGGGTAGATTTCCCGGAACCGGATGCTCCTACGATTGCTACAAATTCTTCTTTTTGTACGGACAGGCTAATGTGATCCAGCGCCACGACCTGATTGTTTCTAGCGCCATATACTTTTCGGACATTTTCACATTTTAGTATTTCCATGTCACTTTCTCCTCTCTGCTAAATGGTCTTGCGTACAGTATAACAAGCAGCGCTGATGTCGTTGTTATTGTCCCATCTTCAATACCGTTTAGAACCTGTTCACAAGATTCCTGTGCCTTTTCTATTTTAGTCATCTTCGTGTTTTCTCCACAGATATCCTTATTTATTTTGGTCGTGCTGCAAATAGAACATTTCTTTCTGCGTTTCAATCTCTGCGCGCAGTTCTTCTTCCGTGGGCAAGTACAGCTTGTACTTGCTGGCAAAAAGCTGCTCATTGCCATGCAGGACGGAGTATTTAGCAATATCCTCGTCCGTATCGGAGCAAAGGACGATGCCGATGGTCGGGTTGTTGCCATCGACACGCTTCATAGCACCCTCCACAAAAGAATGTCTGATTTCATAATACCCTATCCAAATCCAAACTGCAACAAAATTATTCATAAGCAGTATCATTTGGTAGCATAATCTCGATGCAAGGGAGCCAGCAAAAAGAAAGAGCCTGTATATTGAACGTACTGTTGTTCAATATACAGGCTCTATTTAGGTTTTGCGATTATTCAAACTCGATGGTTGCCGGGGGTTTAGTGGTGTAGTCGAACATGACGCGGTTGATGTTCTTAACTTCGTTGACGATGCGGTTGGCGGCGGTGGTGATGGTCTCGGTGGGCAGTATGGTGACCTCAGCCGTCATAAAGTCGGTGGTGGTCACGGCGCGCAGGGCGATGGCGTAATCGTAGGTGCGCTCGTCACCCATGACACCGACGCTCCGCATGTTGGTCAGCGCGGCAAAGTACTGGCTGGGGCGCTGGGCCATGGGCAGCTTGTCCACTTCCTCGCGCCAGATGGCGTCGGCATCCTGGACGATAGCGACCTTTTCGGGGGTCACATCGCCGATGATGCGGATGGCCAAGCCCGGGCCGGGGAATGGCTGACGGGCGACCAGGTACTCGGGCAGGCCCAGTTCGCGGCCGGCCTGGCGGACTTCGTCCTTGAACAGGTCGCGCAGCGGCTCGACAATCTCCTTAAAGTCGACGTAGTCGGGCAGGCCGCCAACATTGTGGTGGCTCTTGATGGTAGCGCTCTCCCCGCCGAGGCCGCTCTCGACCACGTCGGGATAGATGGTGCCTTGGGCCAGGAAGTCCACGGCGCCGATCTTCTTGGCTTCATCCTCGAACACGCGGATGAACTCCTCGCCGATGATCTTGCGCTTGCGCTCGGGAGCGCTCTCCCCTGCCAGCTTCTTGTAGAAGCGGTCGCGGGCATCGACGCAGACAAAGTTGATGTCAAACTGGCCGCCTTCGCCGAACACCTCGCAGACCTGTTCGCGCTCGTTCTTGCGCAGCAGGCCATGGTCAACGAACACGCAGGTCAGCTGCTTACCGATGGCCTTGGCCAGCATGGCAGCACAGACGCTGGAGTCGACACCGCCGGACAGGGCGCAGAGCACCTTGCCGTCGCCGATCTTCTCGCGCAGGGCCTTGACACTGTTCTCCACGAAGGAGTCCATCTTCCAGGTGCCGGCACAGCCGCAGACGTTGTACACAAAGTTGTGCAGGATCTGGGTGCCGTTCTCGGTGTGCAGGACCTCCGGGTGGAACTGCACGCAGTACAAGCCGCGGGGCTTATCCTGGGCAGCGGCCACCGGGCAGTTGGGGGTGTGGGCCACGATCTCAAAGCCGGGGGCGGCCGTCTCGATATAGTCGTTATGGCTCATCCAGCAGACGTTTTTGTCCGGCAGGCCGGCGAACAACGGGCTGGTGGTGTCCAGGTCGACCACGGTCTTGCCGTACTCGCGCTCAGGGGCTTTGCAGACCTTGCCGCCCAGCATGTGCATCATCAGCTGGCTGCCGTAGCAGATACCCAGGATCGGCACGCCCCAGGTGTAGATCTCGGGGTCGATGGTCGGCGAATCCGGCAGGTAGGCACTGTTGGGACCGCCGGTAAAGATGATGCCCTTGGGGTTCTTGGCCTTGATCTTGGCCAGGTCGGTGCGGTACGAATAGATCTCGCAATAAACGTTACATTCACGGACGCGGCGGGCGATCAGCTGGTTATACTGGCCGCCGAAATCCAATACGATAACGGTTTCCTGCTGCATGGATGTACTCCCTTCTCTATGTATGTCATATTTGTGGTATGCCATATTTTTATTAGTATACCACACTGTACACCAAAAAACAACATAAAAACAGGCGCTCACCTTACAGTGAGCGCCTGAATTATGCTGTTTTAGAGCGGGAAATTACTTCTCGATCTTGGAAACAACGCCGGAACCAACGGTGTGGCCGCCCTCGCGGATAGCGAAACGCAGGCCCTCTTCCATGGCGACGGGGGTGATCAGCTCAACATGCATATCGACGTTGTCGCCGGGCATGCACATCTCGGTGCCCTCGGGCAGGGTGATGATGCCGGTAACGTCGGTGGTGCGGAAGTAGAACTGAGGACGATAGTTGTTGAAGAACGGGGTATGACGGCCGCCCTCTTCCTTCTTCAGGACATAAACATGGCCATCGAAGACGGTGTGAGGATGAACAGAACCGGGCTGGCACAGGCACTGGCCACGCTCGATCTGGTCACGGTCAATACCACGCAGCAGGGCGCCGATGTTATCGCCAGCCTGAGCGAACTCCAGGCTCTTGCGGAACATCTCCAGGCCGGTGATGGTGGTGGTCATCTTCTCTTCCTTGATACCGACGATTTCCATCTGATCGCCAACGTGAGCAGTGCCACGCTCGACACGACCGGTAGCAACGGTGCCACGGCCGGAGATGGTCATAACGTCCTCAACGGGCATCAGGAAGGGCTTGTCAGCAGCACGGTCAGGAGTGGGGATGTAGCTATCAACAGCGTCCATCAGCTCCCAAATGCACTTGTACTCAGGGGCGTTGGGGTCGGTAGAAGTGGACTCCAGAGCCTTCAGAGCGGAACCACGGATGATGGGGGTGTTGTCGCCATCGAAGTCGTACTCGTTCAGCAGCTCACGGATTTCCATCTCGACCAGATCCAGCAGCTCGTCGTCGTCGACCATGTCGCACTTGTTCATGAAGACAACGATCTTGGGCACGCCAACCTGACGGGCGAGCAGGATGTGCTCACGGGTCTGAGGCATGGGACCATCGGTAGCAGCAACGACCAGAATAGCGCCGTCCATCTGAGCAGCACCGGTGATCATGTTCTTGATGTAGTCAGCATGGCCCGGGCAGTCAACGTGGGCGTAGTGACGCTTCTCGGTGTGGTACTCAACGTGAGCGGTGTTGATCGTGATGCCACGAGCCTTCTCCTCGGGAGCCTTGTCGATGCTGGAGTAATCCATGAAGTCGGCGTCGCCCTTCAGAGCCAGGGTCTTGGTGATGGCAGCGGTCAGGGTAGTCTTACCATGGTCAACGTGACCGATGGTGCCAATGTTGACGTGCTCCAAAGAGCGGTCAAATTTTTCCTTTTCAGCCATTGGAAGTGTCCTCCTTTAATTAAAACAATTTAATTGCCTTGCGTAAGGCTATAATACAAGATTTTACGAGAAAAATCAAGTAAAATTTATGAAATAGTTACGCTTTAGCGCGGTCGCTCATGATCTTGTCGGCAACGCTCTTGGGAACCTGCTGATATTCATCAGGCTCCATGGAGTACTGGCCACGGCCCTGGGTCTTAGAACGCAGGTCGGTAGCATAGCCGAACATCTCAGACAGAGGAACCAGAGCGGTAACACGAGCGGTGCCACCCTCAGACTCCTGGTTGTTGATCTGACCACGGCGGCTGTTCAGGTCGCCGATAACGTTGCCCATGTACTCATCAGGCACGATAACGTTGACCTTCATGATGGGCTCCATGATGACGGGATCGCACTTCTTCATGGCCTCCTTGAAAGCCATAGAACCGGCGATGGAGAACGCCATTTCAGAGGAGTCGACCTCATGGTAAGAACCATCCCACAGGGTGACCTTGACATCGACGACAGGATAACCAGCGAGAACGCCGGACTTCATGGCGCCCTGAATGCCCTGATCGACAGCGGGGATATATTCCTTCGGGATAGCGCCGCCAACGACACCGTTGACGAACTCGTAACCCTTGCCGGGGTTGGGCTCAACCTTGATCTTGACGTGACCGTACTGGCCCTTACCACCAGACTGGCGGGCGTACTTGGTCTCCTGGTTGGCTTCCTTGCGAATGGTCTCGCGGTAAGCAACCTGGGGAGCGCCGACGTTAGCCTCGACCTTGAACTCGCGGAGCAGACGGTCAACGATGATCTCCAGATGGAGCTCGCCCATGCCGGCGATGATGGTCTGACCGGTCTCTTCATCGGTCCAGGTACGGAAGGTCGGGTCTTCTTCAGCAAGCTTTGCCAGAGCAATGCCCATCTTCTCGGAGCCGGCCTTGGTCTTGGGCTCGATAGCAACGCGGATAACGGGCTCGGGGAAGTTCATCGACTCGAGGATGATGGGATGCTTCTCGTCGCACAGAGTGTCACCGGTGGTGGTATTCTTCAGGCCGACAGCAGCCGCGATATCGCCAGCGTAAACGGTGTCGATATCCTTACGGTTGTTGGCGTGCATCTGCAGGATACGGCCGATACGCTCATTGTTATCCTTGACAGAGTTGTAAACGGTGGTGCCTGCATCCAGGGTACCGGAGTACACGCGGAAGAAGCAGAGCTTACCAACGTAGGGGTCAGTCATGATCTTGAAAGCCAGAGCTGCGAAAGGCTGGTCGTCAGAAGAGATACGATCCTCTTCCTCGCCGGTCTCGGGGTTGGTGCCCTTGATGGCTTCAACGTCGGTAGGAGCCGGCATGTAGTCAACAATAGCATCCAGCAGCTTCTGAACGCCGCGGTTCTTGTAGGAGGAACCACAGACAACAGGAACGATCTCGTTGGAGATGGTAGCCTTACGCAGAGCAGCCTTGATCTCTTCCTTGGTCAGCTCTTCGCCTTCCAGGTACTTCATCATCAGCTCTTCGTTGGTCTCGGCAACAGCCTCGATCAGCTTGTCATGGTACTCCTGGGCCTTCTCCTGCATATCCTCAGGAATCGGCTCAACGCGGACATCATTGCCCATGTCATCATAGTAGATGTCAGCCTGCATATCGATCAGGTCGATAATACCCTTGAAGGTATCCTCCTGACCAACGGGCAGCTGGATGGGCACACCGTTGGCGTGCAGACGATCATGGAGCATCTGAACGCAGCGGTAGAAATCGGCACCCATGGTATCCATCTTGTTGACGTACACCATGCGGGGAACCTTATACTCGTCAGCCTGACGCCAAACGGTCTCAGACTGCGGCTCAACACCGCCCTTAGCGGCCAGAACGGTAACGGAACCGTCCAGAACGCGCAGGGAACGCTGAACCTCAACAGTGAAGTCAACGTGGCCCGGGGTGTCGATGATATTGATACGATGACGGTTCTTCTTGAAGAGAGCCGGATCGTGCTGGGTCTCGGTATGGCTCCAGTAGCAGGTGGTAGCAGCAGAGGTGATCGTGATGCCACGCTCCTGCTCCTGCTCCATCCAGTCCATCGTAGCAGCGCCGTCATGAACTTCACCGATCTTATGGTTGATACCGGTGTAGTACAGGATACGCTCGGTGGTGGTGGTCTTACCTGCGTCGATGTGGGCCATGATACCGATATTACGGGTCATTTGCAGAGATACATCTCTCGGCGTTGCCATGGCTTATACCTCCTCGACAGCGAATCAATAACGATAGTGGGCAAAAGCCTTGTTGGCCTCGGCCATCTTGTGCGTATCCTCGCGCTTCTTGACAGAACCGCCGACACCGTTGGTGGCGTCGATGATCTCAGCGGCCAGACGAGCAGACATGGTCTTCTCGCCACGGGCGCGGCTGTAAGCGGTGAGCCAACGCAGACCCAGGGTCTCACGGCGAGCCGGGCTGACCTCCAGGGGAACCTGGTAGTTAGCACCGCCGACGCGGCGGGTCTTGCACTCGAGGTTAGGCATGATGTTCTCCATAGCCTTTTCGAACATCTCGAGCGGGTCGTTGCCGGTCTTTTCCTTCACGATGTCAAATGCATCGTAAACGATCTCCTGAGCAACACCTTTCTTGCCATCCAGCATGATGTAGTTGACCAGACGGGTGACAACCTTGGAATTGTAGATAGGATCAGCCAGAACTTCGCGCTTAGCGACATTACCTCTTCTGGGCATCTTTCTTCCCTCCTTCACATAAATGATATCATCGGTACTCGAAAGTTTAGAAACTCCCGTTGAGCCACAAAAAAGGCTTGGCCTATTTTATGGCGAAAAGATGTTTCCTTACTTCTTGGCACCGGCCTTGGGGCGCTTAGCACCGTATTTGCTGCGGGCCTGATTACGGTTCGCAACACCCTGGGTATCCAGAGTACCACGGATGATGTGATAACGGACACCGGGCAGATCCTTGACACGACCGCCACGGATCAGAACAACGCTGTGCTCCTGCAGGTTATGGCCGATACCGGGAATGTAAGAGGTGACCTCGATACCATTCGTGAGGCGGACACGGGCAACTTTACGCAGAGCAGAGTTAGGCTTCTTGGGGGTCATGGTACGAACGGCAGTGCAAACACCGCGCTTCTGCGGGCTGTTCATGGTGGTGTACTGCTTCTTCTGGGAGTTGTAGCACTTCTGCAGAGCAGGGGCAGTGCTCTTCTTGACCAGGACCTCACGACCTTTGCGCACGAGCTGGTTAAAAGTAGGCATTTCTTTTCTCCTTTCTTCACATATTCACGTTCGTTTTACCGGAGCCGCGGCATTTTTGCCGCACTACTCCCCGGAACTCACGCAATGTTTAGTTTACAGGATTCGCGGCCCGTTGTCAAGAGTATTGCCAAAAAAACTTTGAAAAAATCGTGCAATACGGAGAATTTTTGTTTTCGCAGGCTAAAATGTGGATTTCGGGCCTATGGGCCAGGGCCTGACGCCTTTTTATAAGGCGGTGCATAAGATGAACAGGGTCCTACTCCCCTGCCCAAGGTTTGTGTAAGCGTTTTTTGTCCATGCTTCAACAACATTTGTCTAGTTTGCACAATTTGCAATGCCAGAATTCATGATTTTGTCGAGTCATTTTTTGTTGCAGTTTTATGCGCTGTCTGGTATAATAAGGCTGTAGATAACTCCCGGGCGTTCCGGGGGACCAAATCACCCTTAGTTTTATTTTTAAGGAGGTATTGACAATGAAAAAACTTCTCTCCGCCCTGCTCGCCATCTGCATGGTCTGCATGTTCGCTGTTCCCGTTTTTGCAGACGCCAACGATGATTACATCGCCGCTGTAAAAGCCTATCAGCAGGAGATCGCCGCCAAAGAAGCCGCCTACACGGCCGCTGTCAATGCCTACTCCAAGCAGGCTAAGGCAAAGGCCGACGCCGACAGTGCCGCGATCCTGAAGGCTGCTAAAGCTGCCCAGGCCAAGGCCGATGCAGAGTGTCTGGCCGTGATCGCCGCCGGCAAGGCCGCTCAGTCTGAGGCGGACGCCAAAGTGGCCGCTGTGATTGCCGCCGGTAAGGCTACCCAGGCCGCAGCCGACAAGCGCGAAGCCGCTTATGCCGATGCCGTGAAGGCATTCCAGGCACAGGTAGCCGCCCGCGAAGCCGCCTATGTGAAGGCAGTTCTTGGCAAGTAACACCTTATATAACAGCAAAAGGGGCACCCTCGCGGGTGCCCCTTCCTTTTTATTGTTACTGCAGCTTTGCCAGGGTAGCTTCGGCGTCATCGAGGATGCGCTCGAACTTTTCGAGGGCAGCGTCGACTGGGGCCGGGGTGGCCAGATCAACACCGGCGTGGCGCAGCTCATCCAGCGGGTAGGCGCTGCCGCCCATGGAGAGGAACTCCTTGTAGCGCTTGACGGCGGGCTCACCCTCTTTGAGGATGCCCTCGGACAGGGCCACAGCGGTGGAGTAGCCGGTGGCGTACTTGTAGACGTAGAACGGACGGTAGAAGTGCGGGATGCGTGCCCACTCGTACTGGATCTCGTCATCGATGACCATGTCGTCGCCGAAGTAGTCGATGACCAGGCGCTTATACAGGGCGTTGAGAGCGGAGGCGTTCAGGGCCTCGCCGCGCTCCACCATGGCGTGGGCCTCGCGCTCAAACTCGGCAAACATCGTCTGGCGGTAGACAGTGCCCTTGAAGTTCTCCAGGTACTGGTTCAGCAGGTAGAGGCGGGTCTGGGGGTCGTTCTCGTTCTGGAGCAGCTGCTCGATGAGCAGGTTCTCGTTGACGGTGGACGCGACCTCGGCCACGAACAGCGTGTAGTCAGCGTACTGCGGTGGCTGATGCTTGCGGGAGCGCCAGCTGTGCATGGTATGGCCCATCTCGTGGGCCAGAGTGGAAACGCTGTCCAGCGTGCCGCTGAAGTTCAGCAGGATATAGGGGTTGGAGTCATAGCAGCCGCCGGAGTAAGCGCCGCCGCGCTTGCCGCGGTTGGGATAAACGTCAATCCAGCCCTCATTGTAGGCTTTCTGCACGTCCTTCTGGTAGTCCTCGCCCAGGGGGGCAACGGCTTTCAGCACCATCTGCTGGGCGGTCTCGTAGGTGTAGGACTTCTTCAGGTCGCCGACCAGCGGGGCGTAGACATCATAGAAATGCAGCTCGTCGACGCCCAGCATCTTTTTGCGCAGGCGGACGTAGCGGTGCATGGCGGGCATGTGCTTGCGGACGGTGGCAACCAGGTTGTCGTAGACCTCCACGGGCACATTCTCCCCTGCCATGGACATGGCGCGGGAGGACTCATAGTGGCGGGCGCGGGCCTCGGCGGTGGCAGCCTTGACGGCACCGGCGTAGGTGGCGGCCATGGTGTTGATGTGCTGGCGGTAGCCCTTGTAGAAGCTGCGGAAAGCATTCTCGCGCAGGACACGGTCAGTGCCCATCTCGATGGGCACGAAGTTGGAGCCGGTGACCTCAACTTCTTCACCCTCGGCGTTCTTGGCGGGGTCAAAGACGAGGTCGGCGTCCTCGAGGTTGTGGTAAGCCTCGGAGGGAGCCTGCATTACCTCGCCAAAGCTGGCCAGCAGCTTTTCCTCGGCCTTGGAGAGGGTGTGGGGCTTGCTGCGCAGCAGGTCCTCCAGATTGAACTTGTAGTCGGCCACGGCGGGATCGTTGACGATGGCGGTCAGGGTCTCCTCGGGCAGGGCCAGGATCTCCGGCTGGGCGAAGGACAGCGCGGTGATAAGCTTGACATACTTGCTGTTGATGCGGGCGTACATACTCTGGGCAGCCTCGCCGCGGGTGTCCTCATCGTGGCGCATGCTGGCGTAGCAGTAGAGCTGCTCGACCTTGCGGTTCAGCTCGGTGGTGGCGTCCAGATAAGCGCCGATGGTGATGGCGTCGGACAGCTTGCCCGCAAAAGCAGCTACGCTGTCGATCTCGGCATCGAGGTTTTCAAGGGCGGTCTCCCAGGCAGCGTCGCTTTCAAACATCGGCGTCAGGTCCCACTGGAACTGCGGATCCAGTTCGCTGCGTTCTTTTAAAATTTCAGCCATGGTTTTCTCCTTATTATAAAAGTGGTTAATTTATTATAACCTTTCCACAAGTGTGTGTCAATTGCGGACGGACATGTATACAATATGCCCGTCCGGGGCGTCGAGGCTGCCACTCCCCTACAAACCAATGGCAGCGGTAACCAGCAGGCCGATGATGAGCATCGGCCCCTACAATTTACGCAGGGCCAATACACAAACGACAAAAGCCCCCATGCCTTTCGGCATGGGGGCTTGGTTGATTAGCGATTAGTGGTCGTAGGCGGCTTCGGCAGCGTCGCGGGCGATCTCAGCCTGGACGAGCTCTTCCTCGACCTCCGGCAGACCAGTGCCGGCGGGGATGAGCTTACCGATGATGACGTTCTCCTTCAGGCCGGCCAGCGGGTCGACCTTGCCCTTGATGGCGGCTTCGGTCAGGACACGGGTGGTCTCCTGGAAGGAAGCAGCGGACAGGAAGGAGTCAGTGGCCAAGCTGGACTTGGTGATACCAAGCAGGACCTGGCTGGCCTGGACCAGCTTCAGATCGGTCTCGCCGGCATCGATGCGGGCCTGGATCTCCTCGTTCTTGATCATGACATCGCGGCGGTTCACGATGCTGCCCATGATAAAGTCGCTGGAGCCGGAATCCTCGATGCGGACCTTACGCATCATCTGGCGGACGATGACTTCGATATGCTTATCGTTGATGTCAACGCCCTGCAGACGGTAGACCTTCTGGACTTCGCTGATCAGGTAGTTCTGGGTGGCGATGGGACCCTGGATGGCCAGAATATCCTGGGGATAAGCGTGGCCTTCGGTCAGCAGAGCACCCTTGGCGACGACGTCGCCCTCCATGACCTTGAGGCGCTGACCGAACGGGATCAGGTAGCTCTTGGTGATGGGTGCGCCGTTCTCGTCCACGCCGTTGATCTCGGCATGGCGGGTCTTCTTGGTATCGTCGATGTGGACGGTACCGCCGATCTCGGACATGATAGCCATGGCCTTCGGGCGGCGGCTCTCGAACAGTTCCTCAACACGAGGAAGACCCTGCGTGATATCTTCGGCAGATGCGATACCGCCGGTATGGAAGGTACGCATGGTCAGCTGGGTACCGGGTTCGCCGATGGACTCGGCAGCGATGATACCGACAGACTCGCCGACCTTAACGCACTCGCCGTTGGACATGTTGGAGCCGTAGCAGCGGGCGCAGACGCCGACGTGGGCACGGCAAGTCATGACGGAGCGGATCTCCAGCTCGGTGATACCGGCGTTGGCGATCTTCTCGGCGTCGAACATATCCATCATCTTGTCCTTGCTGACCAGGAGCTCACCGGTGGTGGGGTCCATAACGTCATGCAGGGCGTAGCGGCCGTTCAAGCGCTCCTTGAAGCTCTCGACAACGGAGTTACCTTCGCTGATCTCGCGGACCCAGATACCCTCGGTAGCGTGGCAGTCTTCCTCACGGATGATAACTTCCTGAGAGACATCGACCAGACGACGGGTCAGGTAGCCAGAGTCAGCGGTACGCAGAGCGGTATCAGCCAGACCCTTACGGGCGCCTCGAGAAGAAATGAAGTATTCCAGGATATTCAGGCCTTCACGGTAGTTAGCACGAATGGGCATTTCCAGGGTCTTACCGGCCGTGTTAGCCAACAGACCGCGCATGCCGGCCAGCTGCTTGATCTGGTCCATAGAACCACGAGCACCAGAGTCGGACATCATATAGATGGGGTTGCGCTGGTGGTGGGCCTTCAGGTTGTTGCTCAGAGCATCGGAGACTTCCTCGGTAGCAGCCTGCCAGATAGCAACGGTGCTGCGGTAGCGCTCCTCGTCCGAAATAAGACCGCGGTTGAAGTTCTTCATGACTTTCTCGATCTTCTTATCGGCGGCGGCCAGGATCGCGGGCTTCTCATCGGGGATGATGGCATCGGGAACGGCGACCGTGATAGCGGACAGCGTGGAGTACTTATAACCCTGTGCCTTGATCTGATCCAGCATCATGGCACAGACTTTGGTGCCATGCTTGGTCAGGCAGCGGCTGATGATGTCAGGCAGACCTTTCTTGGTCAGCTTGTCGCTCTTACCGCCGGAAGCAATCTTCAGGGTACGGGGGTTCATCTCGTAGTCGAACTTGGTAGCCGGATCGGTACGATCGACATAGCCCAGGTCCTGCGGGATGGGGTTGTTGAAGATGATCTGACCCATGGTGGTGTCGACCAGAGCGGTCTCCTCCACACCGTCGAAGGTCAGGGTGCGGCGCACCTTGATGGGTGCCTGCAGCGTGATCAGGCCGGAGGAGTAAGCCATCATAGCCTCGTTCTCATCGCGGAAGATCTTGCCGTGGCCCTTATCATCGGGGTTGACCAGGGTCAGATAGTAGCTGCCCAGGATCATATCCTGCGTGGGCACGGTGACGGGCTCGCCGTCAGAGGGCTTCAGCAGGTTGCCGGAGGCCAGCATCAGCATCTTGGCTTCACGCTGGGCCTCGGTGGACAGCGGCAGATGGACAGCCATCTGGTCGCCGTCGAAGTCAGCGTTGAAGGGGGTGCAGACCAGGGGGTGCAGCTTGATGGCACGGCCCTCGACCAGGACAGGCTCGAAAGCCTGGATGCCCAGACGGTGCAGCGTAGGTGCACGGTTCAGCAGGACGGGGTGGCCCTTGATGACGGTCTCCAGAGAGTCCCAAACCTCGGGGCGGGCACGCTCGACCATCTTGCGGGCGGACTTGATGTTGTTGGCCTTCTCCTTCTCGACCAGGTCCTTCATGACGAAGGGCTTGAACAGCTCGAGGGCCATCTCCTTGGGCAAACCGCACTGATACATCTTCAGCTCGGGGCCGACGACGATAACGGAACGGCCGGAGTAGTCAACACGCTTGCCCAGCAGGTTCTGGCGGAAGCGGCCTTGCTTGCCTTTCAGCATATCGGACAGGGACTTCAGCGCACGGTTGTTGGCGCCGGTGACCGGGCGGCCGCGGCGGCCGTTATCGATCAGGGCATCGACAGCTTCCTGCAGCATACGCTTCTCGTTGCGCACGATGATGTCGGGCGCACCCAGCTCCAGCAGGCGGCGCAGACGGTTGTTGCGGTTGATGACACGGCGATACAGATCGTTCAGGTCGGAGGTGGCGAAACGGCCGCCATCCAGCTGCAGCAACGGGCGCAGATCCGGCGGGATCACGGGGATGACCGTCATGATCATCCACTCGGGGCGCTGGTTGCTCTCCAGGAAGCTCTCGACGCACTCGAGACGCTTCAGCAGGCGGACGCGCTTCTGGCCGTTGGCATGTTCCAGTTCCTCGCGCAGCTCGGCAGAGAGCTTCTCGAGGTCGATCTCAGCCAGCAGCTTCTGGATAGCTTCAGCACCCATGCCGGCTTCAAACGTATCCTCGTACTTTTCGCGCATCTCCTTGTACTCGCGCTCGGTCAGCAGCTGTTTTTTCTCCAGCGGGGTGAAACCGGGGTCGGTAACGATGTAGTTGGCGAAGTAGAGGACTTTATCCAGCTGACGGGGGCTGATGTCCAGCATCAGGCCGATACGGCTGGGGATACCCTTGAAATACCAGATGTGCGAAACGGGTGCAGCCAGCTCGATGTGGCCCATGCGCTCACGGCGGACCTTGGCGCGGGTGACTTCAACACCGCACTTATCGCAGATCTTACCCTTGTAGCGGATGCGCTTGTACTTACCGCAGTGGCACTCCCAGTCCTTAGTAGGTCCAAAAATGCGCTCGCAGTACAGGCCGTCGCGCTCCGGCTTCAGGGTACGGTAGTTGATGGTTTCGGGCTTGGTGACCTCACCATAGCTCCAGGCACGGATCTGGTCCGGGGAGGCAAGGCCGATCTTAATAGAATCGAATTCTTTATTTTCCATTCAGCGAACCCTCTCAAATTCAATATGACACACGATTCAGCGATCAATCGTCGAAGGAATCAGACTCGATCGCGGCGAGATCCTCAGCGCTGGGGCCGGCATCCTCGTCCAGATCATCATCAAAGCCTTCATCGGCATCCTTGACGCTGTACTCATCCTGTAGCTCGCTTTCGACCATGACATTATCGCCCAGGTCGTAATCGCTGTTTTCAAAGCTGCTGTCATCGTCGTCAAATTCCTGACGCATGTCAACGGCGTTGCCTTCCTTATCCTGCACAACGATATCCAGGCCAAGGCTCTGCAGCTCTTTGAGCATAACGCGGAAGCTCTCGGGGATGCCGGGACGCGGGATGGGATCGCCCTTGACGATGGCCTCGTAGGTCTTGACACGGCCCACGACATCGTCGGATTTGATGGTCAGGATCTCCTGCAGGGTGTAAGCGGCGCCGTAAGCTTCCAGCGCCCAGACTTCCATCTCGCCGAAGCGCTGGCCGCCGAACTGGGCCTTGCCGCCCAGAGGCTGCTGGGTGA
>ERZ780203.1237-NODE-1237-length-19789-cov-4.224131_pt1 | contig 19789 bp, 17 predicted proteins | sample MGYA00511168_ERZ780203 | MGnify/ENA primary metagenome ERZ780203 (study PRJEB29588, sample SAMEA2156577) | human gut metagenome | biome: human gut; feature: human-associated habitat; material: faeces | place: Denmark | collected 2008/2010 ...
AGACCTGTAAAGATAATGGAAACCATACTCCGCGACGCGCATCAGTCGCAGGCCGCCACGAGAATGCGGCTGGACGAAATGCTGCCCATCGCGGACAAACTGGACAAAGTCGGCTATTACGCGCTGGAGGCGTGGGGCGGCGCTACTTTCGATTCCTGCATAAGATTCCTCGGCGAGGATCCGTGGGACAGACTGCGCTCGCTCAGAAAAGCCATTCCGAACACCAAGCTGCAGATGCTGCTCCGCGGACAGAACCTGCTCGGCTACCGCCATTACAGCGACGATGTCGTACGCAAGTTCTGCGAACTTACCGTCAGAAACGGTATCGACGTGCTCAGAATATTCGACGCGCTCAACGATATAAACAACCTTAAAACGGCCATAGACGCAACAAAAGAGGCCGGAGGTACCGTCGAGGCGGCGCTGTCGTATACCACCGGTCCGGTATATAACGACGAATATTACGTCAAGCTTGCGAAAGAGCTCAAAGCAATGGGGGCGGACATACTTTGCATTAAAGATATGGCCAACCTGCTGCTGCCTTACGATGCGTATCGGCTGGTGAGTACGCTCAAAGAAAAAGTGGATATGCCCATTCATCTGCATACGCACAATACCGCCGGCACCGGCGACATGACCAACCTCAAAGCAATCGAGGCAGGCTGCGACATTGTGGATACCGCGCTGTCGCCTCTCGGCAACGGTACCAGCCAGCCCGCTACGGAATCGCTCGTGGCGACTCTGCAGGGCACCGATTACGATACCGGCATAGATCTTAAAAAGCTCAATGAAATCACGGTATATTTCCGCGGAGTGGCTGACAGATTGAAGAAGGACGGGTTCCTCAGCGACAAAGTGCTTAAAGTGGACGTCAACGCGCTTATATACCAGGTGCCGGGCGGCATGCTTTCCAACCTTATCAACCAGCTCAAGGAACAGGGAAAGAGCGAAAAGCTTGAGGAGGTACTGCAGGAAGTTCCGAGAGTCAGAGCCGACCTCGGTTATCCGCCCCTCGTGACGCCGTCCAGCCAGATCGTCGGCACGCAGGCGGTGCTCAACGTCATCTGCGGCGAGCGCTACAAGATGGTCACCAAGGAAACCAAGGGCGTAGCGAGAGGCGAATACGGAAAACTTCCCGTCGCACCCAATCCCGAAGCGATCAAAAAGATACTCGGCGACGAAAAACCGATCAAATACAGCCCGCACGATCTTCCTCCCGAACTCGACAAGCTGCGCGACGAACTCGGAAAATATTACGAGCAGGAAGAGGACGTGCTTACGTACGCGCTGTTCCCGCAGGTGTCCATGCCTTTCTTCAAGGCGCGTTATGCGAGAAAGCACGGCGTGGATATGTCCGTATACGACGACAAGAATAAAGTTCATCCCGTATGAGGATACTTCTGACCAACGACGACGGTGCGGATTCCGTAGGTATCCGCACCCTTGCGTCGGTACTGCGACGCAGTCATGAAGTTGCGGTCGTTGCTCCTTCGTCACAGCGCTCGGCCGCGGGGCACGGCATTTCGCTGCACGCGCCGGTTACGTACTCGTCGCTCGATCCGGAAGGATGCATAATGCGCATTGCAGCTGACGGTACGCCTGCGGACTGCGTCAAGCTTGCAGCGCTGTATTTTCTGAAAGACAGCCCTCCCGATCTCGTGATCTCTGGAATAAACGAAGGCGCGAATATAGGCAGCGAAGTAATATACAGCGGCACGGTCAGCGCGGCGCTCGAAGGCGCATATCTCGGCTTTCGGTCCATAGCGGTAAGCAATACCGATCCGTCGTTTACGGACGGCTATGCTTACGCCGCCGAGATGCTGGCGGATAATCTGGACAGGCTGCTTTCCTTCGGGCTTCCGCCTTATACCGCGCTCAACATAAATTACCCGCGCATGAAGCATAAGGGCATAAAAATCGTCGGCGTCGGAATTAACCGATACTCCGACTCTTATACCGAGGCGGGCGAGCGCGCGCTGAAAATCGGCGGGTATCCTGTCCGCGACGGTATGGACGAAGATACGGATGTTATTCAGATAGAAAACGGCTACGTGACCGTTTCTCCCGTAACGCTGGACAGAAACGACTATGCGTTTCTCGATAAAATGAAAAGGATCGGACTGTGATGCGCGTGGGAATAATAGGCGGCGGCGCTGCCGGTATGGCGGCGGCTGCGTTCTGCGCGGCCGATTCCGTCACGCTGCTGGAAAAGAACGAAAAACTCGGTAAAAAAGTATACATAACGGGTAAGGGGCGCTGCAACGTTACCAACAACTGCGCGCTGTACGAATTTTTTCCTTCGGTGATCCGCGGAAGTAAGTTCATGATGAGTTCGCTTACCGCGTTTCCGCCTCCTTCGCTTATGGAGTTTCTTGCGGAACACGGCGTACGCACCAAAACCGAACGCGGCAACCGTGTGTTTCCGGCATCGGACAAGGCGAGCGATGTCATAAAAGCGTTTGCTTCGGCATTGGAACGGAACAACGTCGACGTAAGGTTGAATACCGAAGTCGAAAGTATAGAAAACCGCGGCGGAGTTTTTTATGTGGCGACTTCGGGCGGAAAGTTCGAGTTCGACCGTCTAATCGTCGCCACCGGCGGGCTGAGTTATCGGTCTACGGGTTCTACGGGCGACGGTTACCGTATCGCGCGGCAGTTCGGACATACGATAGTTCCGACCGTTCCCGCACTGTCGGCAATGGAGCTTACGACAAACGTCAGCCCGCTTGAAGGACTGTCGCTGAGGAACGTGCGTGCTTCGGTTAAAACGGACGGCAAAACGTACTCCGAATTCGGCGAAATGCTTTTTACCGACAGCGGCGTCAGCGGCCCCATAATTCTTACGCTCAGCAGCCGGATCAACCGGTGTCGGATTGCCGGCGAAACATTGCTCGTCGATTTCAAGCCGGCGCTTTCTCCCGAAACGCTGGATACCAGACTCGCCGGCGACTTTGCGGAGTTTTCCAACAAGGATCTGGCCAACATACTGCCCGGGCTGCTGCCCAAAGCAGTGATTCCTTACGTTCTGGCGCAATGCGGACTGAGCGGTTCGCTCAAAGGTCATTCGGTCACGCGCGAGCAGCGTTTTGCGCTCGGATTTTCCGTCAAGAATCTGGCGTTTACGATAAAAGGTCTGGCCGACATTAACGGAGCGATCATAACTTCGGGCGGAGTGGAGCTGAAGGAAATCAATCCGAAAACAATGGAAAGCAAACTCGTGAAAGGGTTGTATTTTGCCGGGGAAGTGCTCGACGTCGACGCGCTCACTGGCGGATACAATCTGCAATGTGCGTTTGCGAGCGGAAGAGCGGCTGGAATCGCCGCGGGAGAACGGCAATGAGGGTATATGCAATAAGGGGAGCGATAACGGTCGACGCGGACACCGATGAGGAAATAACCGAAGCGTCGGTGGAGCTCATAAGAAAGATAAAGGAAAAGAACCCTGAGATAAAAGACGTCGTCAGCATAGTCATGTCGACGACCGAAGACATACGTTCGTTTTATCCGGCGAGAGCCGTGCGTGAATCGGGCGTAATGCCCGCCCCGATATTCTCGTGCAAGGAACCGGAAATCGACGGTGCGCTGAAGCTGTGCATACGCGCACTCGTTACCGTCACGTCCGACGACGACGGCGCGACCGCTTCGCACGTTTATCTCGGCGGGGCTAAGGAACTCAGAAAGGATCTTGCGCAATGAAAGGACATTACAACATCGCCATAGACGGACCGTCCGGCGCCGGAAAGAGCACGATAGCCAAAATGTTGGCGGAAAAACTCGGCATTATGTATCTCGATACCGGCGCGCTTTATCGTGCGATTGGACTCAAAGCGTACCGGGACGGCTGGCCCGAAGACGATAAAACCGTAGCCGAACTGCTGCGCGGAGTGTCCGTAACTGTCGATTGCGATCCCGCTACGGGCAGGCAGCGCGTGTATCTTGACGGAGAAGACGTTTCGGAACAGATCAGGCAGGATTTCGTGTCCGGCTACGGGAGCAGATTTTCGGCGCTGCCGTCGGTCAGGGCGGCTTTGCTCGGTTTGCAGCGCAGCATTGCCGCAGGACATTCTTCGGTACTTGACGGCAGGGATATAGGAACGCATGTGCTGCCTGACGCAAAATATAAGATTTTTTTGACCGCTTCCGTTGACATACGCGCGAGAAGGCGTTATAATGAACTTGTACAAAAAGGACAGAACGTGGTTTTTGAAAAAGTGCGGGCGGATATAGAGGAGCGCGACAGGCGCGACTCTACGAGAGAGACGGCTCCGCTCCGCAAGGCGGAAGACGCCGTTGAAATAAATTCGGACGAGCTTTCGCCCGAAGAGGTCGCCGAAAAAATCATACGGATTGTGAACGGGTAATAATGCCTAATGGCCGAAATCAGGGACAAGTACAGAAAATATATCGATAAAGAGTGCAACTATATGGCGTGGTACAATTTCTTTTACCACACTTTTTACGTGCCGCTCAAAATATTCTTTCCCGGGAAAGCCCTCGGACTCGAACATCTTCCGCAAAGCGGAGGCTATATTCTCGCATTCAATCACCGCAGCGCGAAGGACGTTCCACTTTCTTTTCTCGCGGTTCCGAAATACCGCCATTTCGTGGCGAAAGAAGAGCATTATAATTCCGCGTTCTGCCGCTGGCTGTTCCCGAAGCTCGGAGTCGTGGCGGTAAACAGAGAAAAGCCTGACTTGTCAACGATAAGAAAAGTAGTGAAGATACTTAACCGCGGCGAAGTCGTCGGACTTTTCCCGGAAGGCACGCGTAACCGCGACGAAGATGCGGATATGCTGCAATTTAAAAACGGCACGGCACTGTTCGCCTTGCAGGCCAAGGTGCCCGTCGTTCCGGTATACATATATCGCAAACCGAAATTTTTCCGGAAAAATTATGTCTACGTAGGGCCGCCGATATATCCCCCGGAGGGCAGAATTTCGGCAGATACCATCGCTTCTTTCGGCGGCGCGGTGCGCGACGCGCTCGAAAGCGCAAAGACATATCTCGGCGGGATTATGGCTGCCGGAACATACAGAAAGGAATTTAAGCTGGAAAAGAAACGCATAAAAGCGGCGAAGCGCGCCGCCAAGGCTGCCGCGAAAGCAGAGAAACGGGCGCGCAAGTCGGGCGGAGACGCGCCCAGGGAGAAAAATTGAAGATTATTCGAGCACGTCATCTCGGTTTCTGTTACGGCGTGCAGCGCTCGCTGCGCATCGCTGGAATCAAATATCCGCCGCCGGTTTACACATACGGGGAACTCATACATAACGCACGGATCGTCCGCGCTCTTGCCGAAAGAGGTATAAACGCCGTCGGCAGTATCGGGGAAGTGAACGAAGGCACCGTCATAATACGTTCGCACGGAGCGCCTAAGGAAGCGCTCGAACTTGCCGCGGAAAAAGGACTGAACGTAGTGGACGCCACATGTCCGTTCGTCAACCGCACGCGGAAGATCGTCGCTGAAAAGTACGCGGACGGATATACGATCGCGATATTCGGCAAAAGGGAACATCCCGAGGTCGTCGGAATCAATTCGCTGTGCGGTTATTCCGCGACCGTACTTGACGGCGACGGGATACCGGAGGAGCTTTTTTCCGCCGAAAAACTGTGTCTTGTCGCGCAGACAACCGCTTCCGCAAAAAAATTTCGCAATATAGCCGATAAAATTCGCAAACACAGTTCAAAAACAGTTGAAATATTTGACACAATTTGCTATACTACACAAGAGCGGCAAAAAGAGGCGGAACAATTGTCGAAGATCTGCGACGTTGTTCTCGTCATCGGAGACCCGCAAAGCTCAAATACCCTTAAGCTGAAAGAAATATGCGGTTGTTTTTGTACCGTTTATCTCATAAGCGAAGCGGAAGAACTTGCAAGAATAAAATTTAACGCCGGGGATACGGTCGGAATCGTGGCCGGCGCATCGGCTCCGGAAGAGTCGATAACGGAGGTAATTCAGTACATGGAAAACAACTACACCGAAGCTCAGAACGAAGAGTTCCTGCAAGCGGTCGACGCCGTTGGAACAAACGGCAAATTGAGAGATGGCAAACGCATGAAGGTCAAGGTGACCAGCGCCGACGACAAGGGCATCACCGTTGACTTCGGTATGAAAATAGACGGTCATATCGCGGCGGACGAAGTTTCGCTCGACGATTCATATAATCCGGCCGACTATCCCGCCGGCACGGAGCTCGACGTCATACTGCTCAGCTCCAAGGCGGAAGACGGCCTCTACCGCTTCTCGAAGAAGAAGGTGGATAAGATCAAGGAAGGCGACAAAATAGTCGATACCATCCGCGGCGGCGAAGTGTTCGAACTCGTCGTGGATCGCGAAACGAAAGGCGGTCTGCTCGGTAAATTGGGCACTTACACCGTGTTCGTTCCCGCTTCCCAGATCAAGGAAAAATACGTTCACGATCTCAAGCCGTTCGTCGGCAAGACGCTCAGGCTCACACAGCTCGAAATAGACGACGCAAAGCGCAGAATAGTGGCCAGCCAGAAAGTTGTTCTCGAAAAAGAGCGCAAGGAGAGAGAGGAAATTTTCTGGGCAAACGTCGTTCCCGGAGTTATCGTCAACGGCAAGGTCAAAGGCATATCCAAGTTCGGCGCGTTCGTAAGCGTGGACGGATACGACTGCCTCGTGCATATCAGCGACATCGCGTGGACGAAGTTCAAGTCCATCGACGACATACTTCACGTCGGCAAGAAATACGACTTCGTCGTTCTTAAAGCCGACCGCGAGAAGGGCAAAGTTTCGCTCGGTTACAAGCAGCTTCAGAAACATCCTTTCGACGCCGCCATCGAGAATCATCCCGTCGGCTCCGTCGTAAAGGGCAAGGTAACCTCGCTTATGCCTTTCGGCGCGTTCGTGGAAATTGAGCCGGGCGTGGAAGGTCTTGTGCATGTTTCCGAAGCGTCCAACACCTACGTCAAGAATATCAACGACGTATATAAGGTGGGCGACGAAGTGGAAGTCAAGATTCTCGCAATCGATCCGGAGGAAAAGAAAATCACTCTCAGCGCAAAGGCTTGCATGCCCGAACCTACGGAAGAGGAGAAAGCCGCGAGAAGCGAGCGCCGCGAGAGCAAACCCCGCGCTCCCAGAAAGAGAGAGCAGCAGCGTGAGGAAGGCGCAGAATGGAGCGAAGACGCCGGCAACAATCCGTTTGCCGATCTGCTCAAAGATCTTGATATGAAGAAGTAAATAATATGTCGGAAAAAGGCTTCGCATGTCGAAGCCTTTTTTTCTTTACAAATTCCGTATATTGTTGTATAATGAGCCAGAATAATACCGGGGAGGTTCGGATGTCCGTTTTTCACGCGATATGCACCGGCTGCGGCATGAGCGTGCATTTCGAAAGGACAAGGGAAGACGTTTACGCCTGTCCGTATTGCGGACGGTCTTTTTCCTACGCCGAACTCAGTGCGTCATGCAGTCTTGTCAATGTCGAAGAAGCACGGAACGAATACGTCAGGGCGCAGCATTTTTTTTCAAAGCGCGATTACAAAAACGCCGAATTGCTGTTTGATAAAGTGCGCGCTATGGATCGCAATAACTTTTACGCCGAGTATTATTACAGATTATGCAACATAAAAGTTGCCAATTCGGAAGGCAGACTTTGCGGAGCCGAGGTGATAATCCTGCTGCTTGACGCTCCGATCGAAAAACTTGTCAGATCGGCTCTTCCGCAGAGCATAAGGCGCATGTTTCTCGTTCACGCTTTCAAACAGGTGTATGAACTGATGAAAGAGCTTTTCGAGGCGATTGGGCGTATGTATCCGCGTTCGGTAGAAAGGGAACAGCGAAATAAAGAATACCTGATGTACGCCCGCGGCGCGCGGCGCATAACTCTGCTCGACCCGCAGACTGCCATGCTCGGTGACGAGGAAATAGCAGTGGACGCCGTATCCGTATGCGATCTTGCCATGTGCGCGCTGCGCCGCGTGTCGGCGGCATCTGTGGTCGACATGCGTCTGGAACTTCCGCCGCAGGCGGTGTACGATGAATGCCGTTCGCTGTTCAGCGTATACCGGCATTTCGCGACAAAAACAGTGCCCGGGTATGTGTTTCCTCATTACAGGGAAAGTTATGCGGAACTTGCCGCGTTTACGGCCAAAGCGGATGCATTCATCGCCGATTATTCCAGAATCTGCGGCGACGGCCTGACGCGAGGATTGTCGGTGCAGGGTGATAAGCTCACGCATATGTTGCATTTTTGTCGTGTGGGATTCGATTACATTTATTTTACCGTTTTCCGCAGTTTCGGGTGCAGAACGGATGAAGAAGAAGCGGCGAAGTATCTGTGCTGCGCCGTCCGGTATGCGTTGCAACTGCTCACTCCGCGGGTATTTTCCGGCGAAGACGGGCCGGCGTTCGGCGACGTATCCGACGAGGCGGACGCGGTGGTCAGACCGCTCGGAACCGTATGCTCCGAACTTGCGGTTATCGGCAAGCCGTCGCTTACTTCCGTACTCGAAAAGTTTTATGCCGATGTATACCTGCTCGTTGCACGCCATTACGGCGACGAAAAAGCGCGGATATCCACCGAACTCGAGTATGCGAAGTCGGCAAAGAACAAAAGATATTTCTATTACAGAAATTTTCTTTACGGCGTGGCGAAATGCGCCCGGCCGGCGTTTGCGGAAACGGTGCCGTTTACCGATCATCGCCGCGGAGACAGACTGAAACTTCTCAGACTATGCAAGTCCGCTGCGGACGACCTTCTGTATCTGTTCGATTATCGCACCGTAGAAATGGAAAAGAATCCGAAATTCGCAGATCTGCCCGATCTCTACGCCGATATAAACACAAATATCCGCCGTTTTGCGTAAATATCAATATGGTATTCGATCTTCATAACGATCTTATGACGGCCGTGCCCGCGGAAAAACGTACGAGAGCGCTCGCGTCATGCGCCGGAGTGCGGGGAATACTGCTCGCGGTATGGACGAGCGAGATTGTCCCGACGGAAGCCGGGTTTGCGCGGTACGCTTCAGCCGAAGCCCCTTTCTTTACCGCGACGGCGGTCGAGGATCTCGGCGCGGTCGCTACCGACGATTACCGGCGGTTTTTACGCAGATACTCTCCGCTGTACGCATCGCTGACGTGGAACGGAAAAAACCGTCTGGCCGGCGGTTGCGGCTGCGAGGAACCGCTTTCGGATGAAGGGGTGCGCGCGGTGCGTATAATGGAAGAAGAGGGAATTGCGCTCGATCTCGCGCACCTGTCCGATACCGCGTTTTTCGACGCCCTGGGCAGAACGGGCAGACTTCTTGTCACGCATACGGCCAGCCGCGCGCTGGCGGATCATCCGCGCAACCTGACCGACGAGATGGCAATGCGTGTGGCCGAAGCCGGCGGCATAATAGGCGTGGCCGCGGTACCGAATTTTCTGGACGCTTCGCTCTCGTACGGCGAAAACTGCACGCGGGCGGCGTATCTGAAGCACATCGCGCACCTGTCCGACGTCGTCGGCACAGAACATGTGGCGATAGGCACCGATTTTTTCGGCGCCGGATATTTCCCGGAAGGCATGTCCGATTATTCCGATTTTCCGGCGCTTGCCGCGGATATGGAAAAGACCGGATTCGGAAGACAAGATATAGAAAATATTTTTTACGGTAATGCGGAAAGATTCTTCCGTATACGCCAAGGAGCTGAAAATGAATAGAAACGTTTACGAAAATCCTCTCATAACGCGATACGCTTCGTCCGAAATGGCGGCTGTGTTTTCCGACGACAATAAGTTTTCGACATGGCGCAAGCTGTGGGTCGCGCTTGCCGAGAGCGAGAAGGAGCTCGGACTCGGCATTACGGACAAGCAGATAGCCGAAATGAAAGAGCATATTTACGATATTAACTACGACGTCGCCGAGGCCCGCGAAAAAGAGGTTCGTCACGACGTAATGGCTCACGTGTATGCGTTCGGCAGCCAGGCGAAATCGGCAATGCCCATCATCCACCTCGGCGCGACGAGCTGCTACGTCACCGATAACGCCGAGATAATCATAATGCGCGAAGCGCTCGAACTCGTCAAAGGCAAGCTCGTGCAGGTCATGCGCAAGCTCGCGGATTTCGCAATGAAATACAAGGGAATGCCTACTCTCGGGTTCACGCACCTTCAGCCCGCGCAGCTTACGACGGTGGGCAAGCGCGCCTGCCTGTGGCTGCAGGATCTGCAGATGGATTACGAGGATCTCTGCGCGCTCATAAAAGGACTCAAACTGCGCGGTGTGAAAGGCACGACGGGTACGCAGGCAAGCTTCATGACGCTGTTCGACGGCGACGGCGAAAAAGTCAAGGCGCTTGAAAAGGCCGTCGTAAAGAAGATGGGCTTCGAAGCCGCGTTCGCAGTATCCGGCCAGACTTATACGAGAAAGCTCGATTACAACGTGCTGTCCGTGCTGTCGCGCATCGCCCAGAGCGCGTATAAGTTTGCGAACGACCTGCGCATTCTGCAGAACATGAAAGAAATCGAGGAACCGTTCGAAAAACATCAGATAGGTTCTTCGGCAATGGCGTACAAGCGCAACCCCATGCGCAGCGAACGTATCTGCGCATTGGCGCGCTACGTCATAACGCTGCCCGAAAACGAGGCCGTTACCGCTTCGACGCAGTGGTTCGAGCGCACGCTGGACGACAGCGCAAACAAGCGTATCACCATACCGCAGGCATTCCTTGCAGTTGACGGCCTGCTCAGTCTTTATTCCAACGTGGCGGGCGGCATGGTCGTATACGACAAGGTCATCCGTAAGCATATAATGGCGGAACTGCCCTTCATGGCGACGGAAACCATTCTCATGGAATGCGTCAAGGCGGGCGGAAACAGACAGGAACTGCACGAGGCGATACGCTGCCATTCCATGGATGCGGGCAAAGTCGTCAAACAGGAGGGCGGAGAAAACGATCTGATAGAGCGCATAAAGGCCGATCCGCTGTTTGCCGCCGTAAAGGACGGAATCGATTCCATAATGGATCCGGCCAATTTTACCGGCAGAGCGGAGGCTCAGACGGAAGAATTTATAGCGGAGCAAATCAGACCGATACTGGCTTCGTGCGACGTGCCCGTCGAAGAAACGGAAATAAGGGTGTAAAACGTTCCGGTTGAGGGAATAAAACATGACGGGGACTTCGGTTTCCGGACATTTCTAATGGAAGGAAGATTATGAACGTTTATAATAGCGCAGGGGTAAAAAAATATCTGCGCAGTTTGGAAAACCTGTTTTTCGTATTGTATTTCATAATACTTTTCGGCGAGCGGCTGGCCGCGGTGATATGCGGATTTGCATTGCCCGAATATGCGTTTATCGGGTCCGACGATTTCGTGCAGTGGTATGCGCACATACTGACGACGGTATCGCTGTGCGCTTCGGTTGTATTTCTCGTTCAGGCGCGAAAGTACGTAATATCGATTTTTGCGGGTTCTCCCGACGGCGACGCGCAGAGCAGGTCGGTGCTGAGCGTGGCGGCGGGACTTCTTCTGCTCGGCGGCATGGTTCATACGAACTTCACGCTGCTGTGGCTGCAGTTTATCGCGTACGGCGCACTGCTGCTGTCCATGCTGATGCGCACTCTGCATTGTTATTTTACCGCGGACGGTACTTTCCGGCGCGGCAGACTGTGGATATCGTATCTGTATATTCTGTGTTTTTCTATGGCGATACCAGTCGTATATTCGACGGCGATCGACGCGGCCGCGGTATTCGTACCGCTCGAAATTGCGACGTCGCTTCTGCTCGTCGCGGCGTTCACGGTGCTGCTTATCCGCTTTTACAAGAGCGGCGGACAAGCCGTGTTCGGACTGCCGCTGATAATCTTTACTGTCGCGGCAGATACGGCCATAGTGATACTCAGATGGGCTGAATTCGCAAATATGTTTCTTGCGATTTTTGCCGGACTTACACTCGTTATGTGGATAATCGGCCGCGCGGCATACGGAAACATACAGCTTTACGCTTTTGCAGGCAAACACAAGCGGCACTATTTCGAAGGATGGTACTATAAGCTTGTGTGCGGCAATACGGTTGTTGCTTTTATACCTTCTTTTCATTCGGCTTCGGACGGTAAATACGCCATGCTGCAGGTGGTATGGGACGGCGAGCCGCTGACATTCCGCTTCGGTGAAGAGGAATTCGACGCTCGCACGGACAGGCTCGACGTGCGTATAGGCGGCAGCAGTTTTTCCGCCTGCGGACTGATCGTCGACGCGGAGCAGAACGGACACATCGTAAAAGGCGAAGTGTCGTTCGGAAAACTGCACCCGCTCCGACGTGATATAATGGGACTGTTCGCGGCATTTCCGCTGATGCAATGCAAACACGGCGTCATAAGTATGAAGCACGATATCTCCGGCGCGATCGAGATAGACGGGAAGCGGTTCGATTTCGACGGCGGCCTCGGCTATCTGGAAAAAGACAAAGGTTCTTCTTTTCCGTCCGGTTACACCTGGACGCAGGGCTGCGACGGCAGAACGTCGGTAATGATGTCTGTCGCCACGATCCCTTATGCCGCGATCTCGTTTACCGGACACATATGCGCCGTCGTGCATAATGACAAGGAATATATTTTCGCGACATACAACGGCAGCAGAATAAAGGAGCGCACCGCTGCGTCGGTAAAAGTCGGTCGTGGCAGACTCGAGCTTACCGCAGAAGCCGTACGGCTGGACGATAAGGCGCTTGCCGCGCCGTGCGGCGGCGATATGACGCGCACCGTGCACGAGAGCCCCGCGGGAGAAGTGCGATACCGTATGACGGACGGAAACAATGTGATTTTCGATATGATATGTACGGCCGGATACGAAAGCTCCGGCAGCGGCGGAAAATGATGAGAAACTGTTTCGGAGGAGGAGCTGCAAAGTGCTCGAACTGAAAAACATTTCCTTCGCTGTGGATACGGAAGAAGGAAAGAAGAATATAATCAACGACATAAGTCTGAAAATTGACGAGCGGTTCGTTGCGTTCACCGGGCCCAACGGCGGCGGGAAATCCACGCTCGCCAAAATAATAATGGGACTGTACAAACCGACGTCCGGCCGCATATACCTTAACGGAGAGGACATTACCGACGCCGGAGTTTCCGAACGCGCTCAGAAGGGAATCTGCTACGCTTTCCAACAGCCGGTGCGGTTCAAGGGTGTGACGGTAGGCGATCTCATATCGGTTGCCGGAGGCCGTAAACTCGGCGTATCGCAGATATGCGAGTATCTGTCCGAGGTGGGACTTTGCGCGCGCGAATACGTGAACCGCGACATCGACTCCAGCCTGTCGGGCGGCGAACTCAAGCGCATAGAAATAGCTTCGGTAATGGCGCGCGGCGCGGAAGTTACGGTTTTTGACGAGCCGGAAGCAGGGATCGACCTGTGGAGTTTCAATAATCTCATCTCTGTGTTCGAGAATATGTATAAAAAGACGCAGGGCACCATACTTATTATATCGCATCAGGAACGCATACTCAATATCGCAGACAGGATAATAATGGTATCGGGCGGCAAGGTGGCACGAGACGGCAGCCGCGACGAAGTGCTCTCCGGAATACTTACGGCGTCGGCCTGCACCGCTCTTACAGACAAGATCAAGGAGTAACACAATGGATCAGATGAAGAAAGACCTGCTGAAAACCATAGCCGGCCTCGAGTGCGTACCCGCCGGCGCGTACAATATCCGTGCGGACGGCAAGCTGGACAGCAGACATACTACAGAAAACATAGATATTGTTACAAAGCAGGATAAACCGGGAATAGACATCATAATAAAGCCCGGGACAAAGAACGAGCGCGTGGATATTCCGGTTATCGTTACGGAAACCGGGCTGAAAGATCTCGTGTACAACGACTTTTATATCGGCGACGACGCGGACGTGCTTATAGTCGCAGGCTGCGGCATACACAACGACGGCGGCGCTATGTCGGGTCACGACGGCGTGCACGTTTTCCACGTCGGCAAAAATGCGAAAGTCAGATACGTCGAAAAGCATTACGGCGAAGGCTCGGGGACGGGCGGCCGCATCATGAACCCGACGACGATCATAGAAATCGACGAAGGCGGCTATATGGAAATGGATACCGTTCAGATAAAGGGCGTCGACTCGACTTACCGCAAGACATCGGCGGTGCTTGCCGACCGCGCGGTACTGACCGTCAAGGAAAAGATCATGACGCACGGCACCCAGGAGGCGACCACAGACTTCGACGTCAGACTGGACGGCGAGGACAGCGCGGCGCATCTCATATCCCGTTCGGTAGCGAGGGACGATTCCCGCCAGACGTTTATTTCGTGCATGGACGGCAACGCGCGCTGCAACGGGCATACCGAATGCGACGCCATCATACTCGACAACGGCCATGTCTCCGCCGTGCCCAAGATCAACGCCAACAACGTGGACGCAAGACTGATACACGAAGCGGCGATAGGCAAGATCGCGGGCGAACAGCTCGACAAGCTGATGACGCTCGGATTGGATGAAAAGCAGGCCGAAGATATGATAATTAACGGCTTTTTGAAATAATATATGTTTTCCGTTGACAGGCGTACGGACAATATAGTATAATATTTTCATAAAACGCAAGGAGAATTATTTCGTAATGGAAGACGGTGACGGCGGAAATAGCGACGCCAACCCAAGTATAAACTATTTACCGAATATGAAATTCAAAGACATAGCCATAAGGTTTGCCTTAATGGTTATGTCTTTTTGCGTTTTAAATATAATAATATCGGAGGAATAAAAAGAAAACGCTATGGACGACAACCTACAACGGCCCTGGCATGCGATGACATGCCGCGAAACGGAGGAAGAACTTAATACCGGTCCGGACGGACTGACCGATGAGGAGGCTGCCGCACGTCTTGCCAGATACGGGAAAAACGTCTTGCGCGAGACAAAACCGAAGAGTATCGGCAAAATGATACTCGAACAGATCTCGGACATCATGGTAATCATACTTTTTGTGGCCATGATATTTTCGCTTGTGATGTTTTTCATCGACGGCGAAGGACTTCCCGAGGCAATCGTTATTTTCGCCGTAATCGTGCTTAACGCCGCGATAGGCGTGATTCAGGAAAAGAAAGCCGCCGATGCTCTCGCGTCGCTCAAGCAGATGACCGCGCCTACTGCCCGTGTACTCAGAAACGGAGAGGAAAGCGTCGTACCGGCGAGCGAACTTGTGCCCGGCGATGTCGTATATCTGGAAGACGGAACGATAGTTCCCGCCGACATTCGTATAACCGACGATAACAATATGAGTGTACGCGAGGCGTCGCTGACAGGGGAAAGCATGCCTGCGGAAAAAGACGACAAGGCGGTGCTTGCCGCGGATACGCCCCTGGGAGACCGGGTCAATATGGCATACGCGTCGTCCGTTGTCATGTACGGCAACGCTACCGGTATAGTCGTGGGCACGGGAATGAATACCGAGGTGGGAAAGATCGCGGATATGCTGAAAACGCAGGACGATTTCCGCACGCCCATCAAAAAGAAGCTCAACTCTGTCGGCAAGATTCTGACCGTTATAGGTTTGCTGGTCTGCGTGACCATTATGATTATAGGTTTTGCACGCGGCGGCAGAACGTGGCAGTCGCTCGTCCTGCTCGGCATATCGCTGGCGATATCCATAATTCCCGAAGGTCTGCCGGCTACGGCTACGATTATAATGGCGTTCGGCGTTCAGCGTATGGCGAAGAAGAACGCGCTGGTAAAGAGTTTGCCTGCGGTGGAAACGCTGGGCGGCGCCACGGTTATATGCTGCGACAAAACGGGTACGCTCACGCTCAATAAGATGACGGTTACGCATGTCGCAATGGGCGGAGATTTCGACACCGGCAGACCCGGAACGGCCGACGGGCTGCGCGACAGATATTCCGACGAGCAGATAGGGCTGCTGCTGGACGGCTGCTCGCTGTGCGTAAACGCGCACATGGATCCCGACCGTCCCGGCGAAACGCTGGGGGATCCGACCGAGGGCGCGCTCATACTTTTTGCCGCGAAGTACGGCATAGATTCGGACGATTACGAGGAAAAGCATCCGAAACTGTTCGAACAGCCATTCGATTCGGACAGAAAGCGTATGACGACAATAAACGATATGCCGGACGGTCCTGTAGCATTTACAAAGGGTGCTGTAGATGAAATGCTTCCGCTCTGCACGCGCTTTCTTGCCGCAGACGGCGAACGCGACATGACGGAAGAGGACAGACGCCGCATTCTCGCCACCTGCAACGGGATGAGCGGAAACGCGCTTCGCGTGCTCGGCTTTGCCGTACGCCGCGGCGTCGAAGTGCCTGAAGACGATTCGGCCGACATGGAATACGGAATGACGTTCGTCGGCGCGGTGGGAATGATAGATCCGCCGCGGGAAGAGGTAATCGGCGCCGTCGAGTCGTGCCGGCAGGCAGGCATACGCGTTATCATGATAACGGGAGATCACAAAGTAACGGCGCTTGCCATAGCCCGTCAGCTGCACATATTCGGAGACGGCAATATCGTCGTATCCGGACAGGAACTCGACGAGATGACGGACGAGCAGCTGGACGAGGCGGTCAGAAAAGCCGCCGTGTTCGCAAGAGTATCGCCGGCTGACAAACTGCGCATTATCAAATCGCTTAAACGCTGCGGCGAGGTCGCGGCCATGACGGGCGACGGCGTCAACGACAGTCCGGCGCTCAAAGAGGCTGACATCGGCGTCGCGATGGGCATTACGGGCACAGACGTTGCGAAGGACGCCGCGGACATGATACTGCTCGACGATAACTTTACGACGATCGAGTATGCCGTGCGAGAAGGCCGGCGAGTATACCGCAATATACAGAAGGTCATACAGTTTCTGGTTGCCGGCAATATAGCCGAAATCCTGACGCTGTTCCTGGCGTTCTGTCTGGGTTGGGAGGATCCCATTCTTGCTATACACATTCTGCTTATCAACCTCGCCACCGACTCGCTGCCTGCGATCGCGCTCGGCGTGGATCCGGCGGACCGCAACGTCATGAAAGTGCCGCCCGTAAAAAGCGGAACGCTGTTCGAAAGGGGAGTGATCGTGCGAATTGCTCTGCACGGACTTTTCATCACAGCGGCTGCATTGTCCGCTTACTGGATCGCGGAAGCATGCTTCGGCGCTACGCCCGCGGAAAAGCATGCGGTAGCGATGACAATGACATTCCTTGTAATGGCGCTCTCGCAGCTCGTGCATTCGGTCAACCAGCGTTCAAACATCGACAGTATATTCGCGCACGGCGGCGGCAGGAACAAATTCCTGACGTACGCGATTATCGCGTCGCTGGCCATCGTCGTATTCGTATCATTCGTGCCCGGAGTCATGGGATTCTTCGACCTCGTATATCTCGAATGGTATCAGTATCTCATCGTGCTCGGCCTTGCGCTTTTCCCGCTCATCGCCGTGGAAATCTCGAAAATATTTATACGTATGCGCCGCAAAGCCGCATAACGGCCGACCTACGGTGCATTTAGAAAAACTGAGAGACGCTCCATCGGCGAGCGTCTCTCAGTTTGCTTTGAGCAGATATCGTCGCAGTATCTCATGAAATGCTTGACTTATCACGACGGAACGTATATAATAAAAATGTTCTAAAAAGAACTATATTAAATAAAACCTTTACGGTCACGGAGCGAACCATGCACAGTATAGATCTGTTGATGAGTATACATTACGTAGCAAAAGCATACGGGGCAATGCTGAAAAGAATCAGCACAAAATTCGGACTTAATCCGCTTGAAGTAAAAGTTATCGGCTTTCTGCATAATAATCCGAAAATGAACACGGCGGGCGACATAGCGGAATATCGCATGTTATCGAAAGGCAACGTTTCGCAGGCGGTGGACAGTCTGATCAATTACGGATATCTGGCGCGTATGCAGGATCGATCGGATCGTCGAAGGATACGACTGAGTCTTCTTCCCGCGGCTCAGCCCGTTACAGATATGCTGGATGCGGAATGGCAAAAATTCGGCGCTCGATTGTTTTCGGGTTTTACCGAATCGGAAGCCGAGCTGTATGACAGCCTCAGACAAAAACTTATGATAAATGCCCGAAATATAATGACGACGTGCACTGCGGAGGACGATGACAATGAGTGAGCAAAGTACTCGGACGGCGGGGATGGCAGACGACGATAAAAGTTTTCTCGGACGCGAACCGATAGGAAAACTTCTGCTCAGACTGGCAATTCCGACAGTCGTAGCTCAGCTTATCAACATGCTGTACAATATTGTCGACCGTATTTATATCGGTCATATGCCGGAAGACGGACAGCTGGCGCTGACCGGTCTGGGCGTATGTCTGCCTCTCATTCTGCTTGTATCCGCTTTTGCCGCGCTCATAGCGAACGGCGGCGCGCCGCGCGCCTCGATCTTTATGGGAAAAGGCGACACCGAATCGGCCGAAAGGACGCTCGGCAACTGTTTCGTGACTCAGATAATAATTTCCGTAGTGCTTACGGCCGTACTGCTCATTTTTGACGAACAGTTTCTCTGGCTGTTCGGCGCCAGCGAAAACACCATCGGCTATGCCGTGGATTATATGAACATATACGCAATAGGCACTATATTCGTACAGCTTACTCTCGGAATGAACGCATTCATTACGGCGCAGGGATTCGCTACGACGGGAATGTTATCGGTGCTGATCGGCGCAGTCGCGAATATAGGTCTCGATCCGTTGTTTATTTATGCCTTCGGCATGGGGGGTAAGGGGCGCCGCTCTTGCGACGATTATATCGCAGGCCGCGTCATGCGCGTGGGTACTGTTTTTTCTGTTCGGAAAGAAAACGGTTTTGAAAATCCGTCCGAAATACTTCAGGCTGAAAGCCGGCATTATTCTGCCCGGCCTTGCCCTCGGCTTTTCCACATTCGTAATGCAGGCGAGCGAAAGCATCATTCTTATCTGTTTTAACTCTTCATTGCAAAACTACGGCGGCGATATTGCCGTGGGCGCGATGACCGTATTGTCAAGCGTGATGCAGTTCGCCATGCTTCCGTTGCAGGGATTGGGGCAGGGTGCGCAGCCGATTATCAGTTACAATTACGGCGCGAAAAATGCCGAGAGGGTAAAAAAAGCATTCAGACTGCTGCTTACTGCCAGCCTGTGTTATTCCGTCACATTGTGGGCTTTGGTTATGGCCGTTCCTCAGGCTTTCGTTATGATGTTCAATACGAACGAAGCGTTGGTGAGTTATACGATTCCCGCGCTGCGCATATATCTCGGAGCGCTTTTACTGTTCGGTATTCAGGTGGCATGTCAGATGACGTTCACGTCCATGGGAAACGCCTTGGCTTCCGTCATCGTCGCCGTCGTCAGAAAATTCGTGCTTCTTTTACCGCTGATTTACATTATGCCTCTGATCTTTACCGCAGATAAGGCGACTGCGGTATTTATGGCAGAGCCGGTAGCCGACACAATCGCAGTGCTTTTCACGGCAATTTTGTTTTTCTTTCAGTTCAGAAGATTTATGTCCAAAATGAACGCTGCTGACAAAGAAAAGACAAACACATGATGTTTTATAAGTCAATTATTTGCCGAGTTGTCTTTGATCGTTTCCGCGACAGAATTAACGGTTTTAGCTTTTGTTTTCTTTATCTTTCTTAAATGATAGAAAAAATTGTCCTGCTTTATATTCAGTAGTTGCAAAGCGGTTTTCAGTTTGATACTCTTGCAAAGATAGTCGTTTGCGACGGATAAAAATTCTTCAGAATAGACGAACGAAGGGCGACCGAAACGGACGCCCTTTTCTCTCGCTATTTTTATTCCCTCGGCTTGTCGCGCTTTGTTGTTTTCCC
>ERZ780203.1246-NODE-1246-length-19631-cov-10.868461_pt1 | contig 19631 bp, 20 predicted proteins | sample MGYA00511168_ERZ780203 | MGnify/ENA primary metagenome ERZ780203 (study PRJEB29588, sample SAMEA2156577) | human gut metagenome | biome: human gut; feature: human-associated habitat; material: faeces | place: Denmark | collected 2008/2010 ...
GCGAGGCAGTTTTAAATGAAATGCTTCCGTTTTTCAGACAAACTTACAGCAACCCGTCAGCAGTCTATGGCTTTGCTGGAGAGAGCAAAAAAGCGATAAATAAAGCAAGAACGCAGGCGGCAGAACTTATAGGATCAAAACCGGAGGAAATTTATTTCACAGGCGGTGGAAGTGAATCGGATAACTGGGCATTGAAAGCAGCATTTGAAGCGTATGCTGGCAAAGGGAAGCATATCATTACCAGTAAAATCGAACATCATGCCATTCTGCACACCTGTGAGTATCTGGAAAAGCACGGCTGTGAAATTACATACCTTGATGTGGACGAGAACGGAAAAATTTCTCTTGACGAGCTAAGAAATGCAATTCGTCCGGATACCATATTAATATCCATTATGACAGCAAACAATGAAATCGGAACAATTGAACCGATCGCTGAAATCGGAAAGATAGCACATGTCTTGACTCGTTCAGCCATATTTTCTCCCGCAATTTGTGCAGCTTTACCAAGTCCAACAATTGACGGTACATTGGATGTACCTGCTCTCCTGTTTCGCTCCTGAGCGCCGCCATGAATGAAAGAACGGATTTTTACACCTTTACGGATATACAAAATTCCGACTCCCTTTGGACCATTGAATTTATGACCACTTGCGGAAAGCATATCAACATGCATTTCGTCCACATTAATTGGAATATGACCATATGCCTGCACCGCATCTGTATGAAAAAGAATACCGTTTTCATCAGGAAACAGAGATCCGTGACCATCTGATTGAACGGGTATTATCTGAAATTCCTTACACACGACTTAATGGTCATCCGACAGACAGACTTCCGAATAATGCAAATTTCTGTTTCCGGTTTATAGAGGGCGAATCGTTGCTGATACTGTTGGATCAGCTGGGTGTAAATGGGCTGGTCATTGCGGATATCCCATTCCATAGGCGTCCTCCTTTGCCTGTGCTGCCGATGGATCGGAGCAGTCACGTCTCGACGTTCTCGCTGCCCCACCTATCAGTTCGCTTGTACTACGACAATAGTACATTAAGACAAAGGGATTGTCAAGGGGGAACATGAAAAATTCTGCGGATGGATCAAAAATCCCCCTTTCCCGGTGCTATGTGCCGGGAAGGGGGATTTGTTGGTGGGATAGGGGGATCCGAAGGGAAGAGGCGCTCGTGAGGGCGGATCACTCGTCCTGCGGCTGGTTTAACCGATAGTGTCCATTGCCGTCCACGAAAGAGATGATGTTCTTTTTGCGAAGGACCTGTAGCATCTGCCGGATCATGGCATCAACGCTGTGGTTTGTCGGGTGCTTGGCCTGCAATTCATCGATATATCCATAGAGCTCCTGCAGGCAAAACTCTCGCTTCCCGAGGGCCTCTATGCAGGAAAGGATATCCTTCTCCCATGAGCAGCCCTCCGTACCCTGCGGGGCGACAAAGTCGATGAGTTGGCTGATATCCTGGATATCGAGAGCCTCCGCAATCCGGGACAAATGCTCGAAATTGATAACCGTCCTCGTTCCACGGACAATATCGCTGATGGTGGACTCCCGCATATTGGCAATTTCTGCAAGTCGCTTTTGGGTAATGTGATTCTGCTCCAGCAGATCCTTGACCTTTAATTCAATGCGATAATTCATACTCACTCCTCCACACAGCGTTCAACCGTCATATATGCTAAATCCCAGATGTTCGCATCCTTGCCGACGGCATTGGGATTATCTCCGATTGCGCTGGCAAAATTCATGATTTTCGTGGTCAATTCGCCCTTACAGGCGTCCCAGACGGCGATAGGATCCTTGCCGTGCTTCCAGCAATATTTGCCGGTGGAGGCATCGTAGTCAACAAGGGCACGGAATGCGGCAACCGTCGGATAGGCCAGTCCGTCAGGATCCTTGTAGCAGAGGTCACGCCCTCCGAATTTGCTTTTGCCGATGACCTTGTTGTCCTTGTAACCGGAATACTTCTTTCGCCCGTACCGGCCGCCGGTTGCATCATTATACGCAGCTGCAAACTCGCATTCAATGGCGTCGTACAGATCGAAAATTCCGGGAATGATGTTTCCGAATTTCCTGTATCGCTCAGGGTTTTCCAGATAGGTATCAAGCATTTTCCCCTTGGAGGAATACGCCTGCGTAGGATGCACAGATTTGCTGTAACTCTCCACGTCGAACATATTGATGATGGCGACGATCTCTCTGGCGTCGATCATTTTAAGCTTCTTGCCAGTCTCCTCGTCCTTGCTGACCTGGTTCTGCTTGAAGGCAATTCGCTGATAGAAGGGCATTCCTTCAAGTGCCTCCTTGATCGGTTCAAAGCGCTGTGCCAGCTCGGCCAGCGATTTTTGATCCACCTGAACGGACGTATTGCGGGCCTCAGCCAGCTGCTCAATGATATCCTCCACGCCCGTCATCACTTCGAAGGGGACGTATTGCTCCAGACCTTCCCCCTTGTGCAAGCATACAATCTTGTAAGTGTGCCCGCCGTCAATATCTCCGTGCGACAGACTGTCGGAAAAAACAATGGACACCTCCTCTTTGGCGTTATTGTAGTGGACGCTTTCGGCAGAAAGGACAATACCACGGTTCTTCAGGTGAAAATATCCGTCGTTGCTCAGCAGAGAATCCTGAATGGCGGCTGCCACCGCAGAGGTAAGCTTCTGCTCTCTGGGATTGGTTGCCATGGGAATTCCCTCGGCAACATCGTCAACCTTGACATAAAAGATGTACTTTTTCGATTTGCCATTTTCAAAGGGGTCGTCCAGCTTGCGAAAAGAACTCTGCTTGACTTTCATGGTTTTTGTGATCATCAGATACTCCTTCTTCTTGCCTCCATAGAAGCAAGAGACATATTATGTCGGGATTTTCATCCCGCAACATCACAATAACGCAATTGCGCAATATTGTCAATAGGGATTTATAAAATTTGGAACAGACGGCCATATGGCATGAGAATAGAACCGGGACGGGGGCATACGGCGGTATGTTCCAGACTGCCTCGATGTGGCAATATCTTTGCTTAAAATAAAAAGTCCTGAAACCTTATCGGTTTCAGGACTTTTTGGTGGAGACTGCTGGACTCGAACCAGTGACCTCCTGCGCGTGAAGATACGATGAGCGCCGGAAAGCGTTGTGCTGCAACGCTTTCCGGCGCTTTTGCGTGCTTTCGGCTCGGTGGGGCATCCATTGTGTCCGCCTGTATCCGCCTGCTCTTTTTCGCGTTTGGGTCACGGTTTGGGTCAAGCCCTGCAACGGCGCAGAAATGACCACGCTGTAACCAAAGAATAGGCGTCAGACCTTCGGGCGGTCATCGCAGGACAGCAGCTTTTGTTTTGCCTCGCGGAACCAGCGGTTTTCCGGCTCGATCTGCAGCACATACTGGACTCGTCCCAATAGCTGCTGCCGGTAGCGCTCCGTATCAGGAACGCCGTCTGTGCGAAGCGCTGCGTGGCCGCCCCGCAGGATGCTGTCCGCCAGACCAAAGCGCAGGGCGTAATAGACCTCCTGCCGAAGTGATCGCTTATAGCCGGCCGGCACGGATACCTTCTCATTGACGGTCAGACCGGTCACGCTCTGCCGTCCGGCGTTGGTAATAAAATGGGTCTTGGCCTCATTCAGGTCAAAGCCCATCTCCGCCAGCATATTTTTCGCCTTCGAATAGACGGCGAACAGCGGACGATCGGCGGAAAAGGTCAGGTTATCACAGTACCGCGTGTATACGATGCCGCGCCGCTGGCACCAGCGCGCCATGCTCGTATCAAAATTCCGCATGACCAGATTGGAAAGCGCGGGAGAGGTGGGTGCGCCCTGCGGCAAGACACCGTCTTTGCAGCAAAGAGAGGTCAGCAGAAAACCCACCTGCCGGGAGAAGTACCGGGTGTGAAAGGCGGCGGAGTGGACCTGCTCAAAGCAAATGCTGCCGAAAAAGTCGGAGATATCCAGCTTCAGGAGATACCGCTTGCCCACATGGGGCGCAGCGTTGCCGCTGAGAGTGCCGCCCTTCCGATAGGCGGTGGCCTGCGGTGCGACAGGCAGATAGGCGAGGAGATCCCGGCAGATCTTCCGCTGCCAGCGACGCAGCGTGTCGTCCGGCACGGACAGTATGCGCACATCGCCGTTACGCTTGGGGATGGTGACGGGGTGATATGCTGCCGCCGTGTGCCGCGCATAGTAAAGGAACTTTTGCCTGCTGGTAGAGAGAAACGCCGCCAGCTGCCGGGCGTCGTACAGGAACGGCAGCTGCGGGTGAAAGCAGTGAAAATCCAGTACCATATCCGCCGCGGCCTGCATACCGAATTTGGCCACGAAGTCTGCGTCCGGCGCTTCAAATGTGACCGTATCCTTCTCGATTTTCATAGAGGCCCCCCTAACATAAAATCAGCCCCGTGCAGTACAAAGTGACCTGATATAAGCGGAGTCGAATTTCTAATCACGGCGTGATTCACGATTCGATGGAGCGGTATCAGGCGGTCGCTTCGCTTGCGAAGCGTGCGTCCTCTTGGTAAACAGAGCGGCGACTCGCCACCCTCCTCAAAGTACGAAACTTTAAGCTGTACACTACTGCGCGGGGCTGATCTTCGGTTGTGCTTATATGGTAACGCGCTTTGACGAGAAAGTCAAGCGGATGGCTGCGCCTCCTGCCCATACCGGGTCAGTGCGTCCATGATCTTGTGATACACCACCTGATTGGGGTAATAGCGGTAGTCGGCAAAGACGGAGATGCCGGTGCCGTTGAAATACTCCAAAATCGCGGCGGCGCAGGCGGCGCTGCGGCTCTGCCCGTACTCACACTGGCAGAGGATATCCAGCCCGTCCGCCCTTGCCTGACAGATAAACGCCGCCAGTGCGTCCGCCTCCGGCAGATAGGTGTCGTAGTCCAGCCCCACATCCGGCAGAGCCGTCAGATCCAGATCGTGAACGACCACGGTGAACACCCGCGCCGCTTTGCCGGCGTAGTCCAGCGGGGGCATCGGGGCAGGCTTGCCGACGGAGGGCGGGTCGCAGAAGGAGATCACCGCCGTGCGGGAGAGCGTATCGGTACGCAGCAGTTCCTCGGCGGCTTTGCGGGAACAGATGGTCACGTTCATAGATATACCTCCAGTTTTGTATAGTTCGCGGTATGCCCGCAGGGACATACCGTTGCAGGGAGACTCCTCATCCTCCGCCTGCGGCTCGATGTCATACTCCCAGCCGCAATGCTCACAGATCCAGTACATATCCAGCGTGGGATAGCCGCAGACGGGGCAGGTGACGATGCGGAACATACCGGAGCGGTATTCCGGCGTGTTCTTCAAATCCTGTTCATTATGCATGAGGTCCCTCCCAACTGATGCAGTTCAGACAGCCGCCCTGTCGGGCGATCTTCCGGATGTTGACGGGTACGATCTCTTTGCTGAAAAGCTGCCGTGCGGAAGTCTCAGCCTCGGCATCCTGCTCGATGCCAAACACCGGCAGGAAAATCACCCGCTCCGTCTCCAAATAGTTCAGGTAGCAGCCGACGGCGCTGACCCCACCGGTCGGGACAAAGGGGAAGTCTACCGCGTCCAGTCCGCAGTCCTGCACCGCTCGCTTCACCTGCTGCTCAAAGCCGCAGGATGACAGCGGCCGATTGCACAGCACGGTGCGGTCGTCGAGAAATCGCACCATGCCGTCGGCGTGGCCGGTCATGTCGCTTTTCAGAGAGGGAATGATCAAAACCTCCGCCTCCAGCAGCTCCGAAAGCTCATGTACCAGTGCGGCAGACGGATACTCCGGGTTTTCGGAAAAGACACGGTCGCTGATCAGGACGCGCGCCCCGGACGGCGAGAACACCACGTTCCCGCCGTCGAGGTTGATATTGCTGTATGTAACCGGCAGTCCAAGCTGCGGAGCAAGATCCTTACGAAAATCGGTCCTCAGAACAGGATCGTTTTTCAGATAGGACGGCTCATAGCGGAAGGATACCAGCTTTCCGGAGCGTGTCCGCACCGGCATGAAGTCCCGCACCCAAATGTCCCGTGTGCCATCCAGCAGCGCATAGGGGACATCGTGCGCCGCCAGCGCCGTGAACAGCGTCTCTGCGTCAAACGGATACTGCCGCGGAAGAAGAGTGGAGAGGTAGATGGGGGTAGACATGTGTTCAGTTGAATGTGAAAGCTTTTACTGTAAACCGGAGGAGCCTCTCAGCGGATTCTGAGGGAGCTTTCTCACCAAGGACGCGCGGACGCGGCTCATTTAATTCGACAGAGACACCGTCATCTTCCAGCCAAATAAGAGACTCGGATGAAAGCAAGTCTGCACCGTCCAGACCAGAATCGATAGACATGGCATCCGCAGCAATAAAGGGCCCCTCCGTATATGCATCAAGTCCTCGAATCAGCACACTTTCCCCGTCACCTGCATGCCCGGCAACAATGTCAAAACGAAAAGAGCCGCGAGAGTTCTTGACGTATATCACGCCGCCTTCTTGCATTTGCGTATTCACCTTACCGCTTTTAGCAGCACGCGCTGCGTCATTCACTTTGTCGGCAGTTGGATATGCCTCAGTTACATTGATGCGGCCGCGAATAACAAATCCATCCTCGGCTTTCCTGCACAGAACTTTCCCGAGCAACTTCGGAGCCAATTCTTCTGCCGGACAAGTAAAAAAGCTACGGTCAGTAATTCTTTTTGCATTCATCGTTCATTCTCCTTCTCATCATATTATTCTGCGTGCCATTGCCTGTACATCCATTATAAGCGCCGTTGCCGAAAAACGCAAGTTCACCAATTTCTTGGAACTTTTTTCACCAATTTAGCCGCTGGTTGCGCCAGCGGATTCGCTCCGCCGCGTAGCGGCGATACCATCTTGCAGCCTCCTTGTAATGCTTGTCCGCCTCGTAAATCTGTGCCAGCCGCGACATGGCGGCATCGCTGCCAGCCTCGGCGGCCCGGCGATACCAGCGGATGCCCTCTGCCTGGTCACACGCCGCATCCTGCCCGTAATAGTATCGATGCCCCAGATGCAGCATCCCGATGGCGTCGCCGCCCACCGCCGCCTCGTAGTCAGCCATAAAGCTATCCTCCCGCTCCTGTGCGTCCAGCAGCGCGTCCACCGCCGCCGCGTAGGACTCGCACTCGAAGTACAGCCGAAGCCGGGCATTCTCCGCCTCACCCACAGGGCCAAAAGCGCTCATTACATCGGAAGTCACGTTGTTCTCCGCCCGCTTATACCAGCGGATAGCCTGCGGGTAGTTGCGCTTTGTACCGCAGCCGTGCTCACAGCACCATCCGGCGGCGAACTGCGCCTCGGTAAAGTTGTGGGCTCCTGAGCGCTTGAATAGATCAAATGCCTTTGCCATAGCGTCGGGCGTGCCGCTGCGGATATGTGCCAACGCCTGCGCAAACTGTGCGTCCGCCGCCCGTCGCCGTCCGGCGATCTCCCACATCTCCGCATACACACGGAGGGCGGGTGAAAAAGTAACATCCATGGTCATTTCCTCCTGCAATGTGATTTGCGGTCAGTGTAGCACCTTTTTTAATAAGACCTAAATATTTATATTATTTTCGGCGGTTTGGGGGTAGAAATCGGCCTCCACCGCCCATTTTTTCGTGTGCAGGCAGCAAAAACCGCCGCATTTTGTGGGTATAACGCCGCAAATATGTCGATTGCGGATGTGCTGGATTGTGCATCTATACGAAATTTTACAGAAAACCGCCTTTTAGCCTATATATGCTTATATAAATTAGGTCTTAATTATATGGGTGCTATACTGGCGGTAAAATTCGAAAAGGAGATTTTACCATGAACGCATTTGACAAGGTCATCGGATACAAGGCCACCAAGCGTGAGCTGCTACAGCTGTGCGATATGCTCCGCAACCGGGAGATCTATGAGGAGATGGGCGCCCGCCTGCCCCATGGACTGCTGCTGTATGGTGACCCGGGCTTGGGAAAGACACTTTTGGCGAGGTGCTTTGTGGAGGAGAGCGGGCTGCACACCATCACGGTACGCCGCAACAAGGGCGGCGACGCCTTTATCGATGGAATTACACAAGCCTTTGCCAGCGCGAAGACAAAAGCACCGTCCATTGTCCTTTTGGACGACATGGATAAGTTTGCCAACGAGGATGATACCCACTGCGACGCGCCGGAATATGCCGCCGTGCAAGCAGGTATCGACGATGTGAAGGACACCGGTGTGTTTGTGATCGCCACGGCAAACGATATCCGCAAGCTGCCGAGCTCCCTGCGCCGTTCCGGACGGTTTGACCGAAAAATCGGACTTCAAGCGCCCACGGCGTCCGACGCGGAGGAGATCATCACCCACTATCTTAAATCGAAAAAGGTTTCGGACAGTGTCAACATGGAAGACCTGACGAGGATGATGCGCTACAATTCCTGCGCCGAGCTGGAGACTATTTTGAATGAAGCGGCGGTTCGTGCGGCCTTTGCCCGCAAGACCGGCATCGACATGGAGGACATGGTGAGTGTGGTGCTGAAGCAGCAATATGGCGCACAAGAGGATATGCCTCGCGTTTCGGACGAAGTTATCGAAAAGGTGGCACTTCACGAGGCGGGGCATCTGGTGGTATGCGAAGCGCTGTGCCCCGGCAGCGTCGGCTTTGCCTCCCTGCTTCCCTCCGACGAAAACCGGTGCGGCGGCTTTATCCACTGCTGCAAAGGTGCCTCCGATTCACAAAGCGCCATCATCGCCCTGGGCGGCAAGGCCGCCGTGGAGATGCGGTATGCGGGGCAGGTCGCGGAGGGATGCAGCGACGATATCGCCTGTGCGGTCAACTGTATCCGCGAGGCGGCAGCCAAGGAGGGTACGCTGGGATTCTCCCTGCTGAATGTCGAAAGCGATTCCTCCAGCAATATGTCCGAAAGCCTGAATGCCCGCAGCGAGGCGGCGGTACAGGCGGAGCTGGAGCGGTACTACGGCAAGGCAAGGGCGCTCCTTACTCAAAACGAGGCGTTTCTGAAAGAGATCACAGAGGCGCTGGTCATGAAGAAGACCCTGCTCTATTCCGATATTCAGGCTATCCGCGGCACCGCTGTAAAGAGAAACCCTGCGGTGACCTGCGAGGCGGCTTCAAGGTATGACGCGGCGGAGATCGAGAATTTCCCGCCGGAGGATCCGGAGGAGGCGATGCGCCAGAAGATCATGCGCAAGCTGGAGGAGGCGGAGCGACGGCGCTGCTCCTGATGCTTCAGGAGCGCGCCGTGGAGGACAAGCCCGCCGCGCAGAAGGAAGCGGTATAATAGGGTGGATTTTTGCCCCGCGGGATGTATAATGGAAAAAGAGACGATACGATGAACGAGAAAGGAGAACAGCATGCCATTTGAGATGGACAGCACCATTTCAATCCACGCCCCCCGCAAGGGGGGCGACGGGGTGCTGGCCAATGGCATCACCGCCCACGATAAATTTCAATCCACGCCCCCCGCGAGGGGGGCGACTACTTGGGCTGCACCGTCAGCGACCTGCTGGGCGAGATTTCAATCCACGCCCCCCGCGAGGGGGGCGACTTAAGGACACCATTACACGTGCAAAGGCCCGGTGCATTTCAATCCACGCCCCCCGCGAGGGGGGCGACGAGGAACTGGAGGAGAAGATCGAGGCGTATTTTACCATTTCAATCCACGCCCCCGCGAGGGGGGTGACCTATGTGGCGCTGATGGAGATCGGCAGCATCATCATTTCAATCCACGCCCCCGCGAGGGGGGTGACGCTGATGTTTCGCCCATTAGCACAGCTTATGGTGATTTCAATCCACGCCCCCGCGAGGGGGGTGACTCAAGACAATTTATCAAACAAGCGGACTACCTTACATTTCAATCCACGCCCCCGCGAGGGGGGGCGACCACCTTACGCATCGAGTGCGTGCCTAGGTTGGCCCATTTCAATCCACGCCCCCCGCGAGGGGGGCGACAAGGCAAGAAACCAATACTATAAGTTAGCATGACATTTCAATCCACGCCCCCCGCGAGGGGGGCGACGTGAGGATATGCGGGAGCAACTCGTGGCCCGGCCACATTTCAATCCACGCCCCCCGCGAGGGGGGCGACAAGATTTTACGAGTTAACACGGCAATATCGGTACATTTCAATCCACGCCCCCCGCGAGGGGGGCGACTATCTCTCGCCAGCAACAGCGATCTAAAGGCGGTATTTCAATCCACGCCCCCCGCGAGGGGGGCGACGCCGCTGTGCTATACTGATGACGGAAAGGAGGTATTTCAATCCACGCCCCCCGCGAGGGGGGCGACGGCAATATGCAGACGGCGGCCTCCTCCTATACGGCATTTCAATCCACGCCCCCCGCGAGGGGGGCGACAGGATGTCATGGAGGAGATGCGCCGGCGCATCGAATTTCAATCCACGCCCCCCGCGAGGGGGGCGACATTACATCCGCTATCTGGCGCCGGAGAACGACGAATTTCAATCCACGCCCCCCGCGAGGGGGGCGACGGTGACACCATCCGCTTCCTGCCGGTGCCGGACATTTCAATCCACGCCCCCCGCGAGGGGGGCGACTATGATACACCATAGCGGCGGGAAAGGCAAGGAATTTCAATCCACGCCCCCCGCGAGGGGGGCGACTGCCAGACGAATTTCAATTCGCCGCAAAACGGATATTTCAATCCACGCCCCCCGCGAGGGGGGCGACTCCAGTACAATTGGCAAACGCAAAATCTCCGATTATTTCAATCCACGCCCCCCGCGAGGGGGGCGACCACGGTGGAATACCTATCGCAAAACTGATGAAAGATTTCAATCCACGCCCCCCGCGAGGGGGGCGACCGGTCAGGTTGTCGGTTTGCTTGCCCCCGGCATGGATATTTCAATCCACGCCCCCCGCGAGGGGGGCGACTTTGTCATTTCGGCAGCTCCTTTCGTTCGGCGGTATTTCAATCCACGCCCCCCGCGAGGGGGGCGACAGCAAAGATGCACAGTTTTACCTGCGGATCTTTGACAAACAAGTAGAACTTTTGCGTTTTTTGGGGAAAATGCGGGGTGGTTGCCTGAGAAACCCGGAGAAAGACCGGCGTTTTCTCGGGAAAAGCCTTGCGAACCTCCCAGAAATCTCTGGTCACTTGGACTTCGCAGGGGGCGGGAAGGCGCATCCCGGATACCCGTGCGCCGTACCACTGCCGCGCCGGGCGGCGTGTGTCAGAGGATCAGGGGATCCTCCGGCAGATAGGTGCTCTTCGTACCGAAATGCTCCACTTTTTTCTCATATTGCTTCCCCAGATAGTAAAAGCGCAGACTGTCTTTCTCAGAATCCATGATGGACAGGAGCTGCGCCTGCAGGCGGCGGCACTGCCCTGCGTCCAGCAGGCACTCAAACACGGAATTTTGCACCCGCTGTCCGTAGTCCACGCACTTTTTAGCGATCTGCCGCAGGCGCTTGCGCCCGGCGGCGTCCTCGGTGTTTACATCGTATGTGATCAGCACCAGCATAGCATCACTTCCATAAAAACGGCGGATAGCCGTCCAAGTCGCCGCGGAGGCAGCGAGCCAGCAGCAGCGCCTGCGCATAGGGGATCATACCCCAACTCAGCTTTTCCCCCAGATAGGGGTGGGTCAGCGTGTCCTGCTTTCGCTCCTGCCAGGTCTTCAGGAATTTCCGGCGGCCGTCATCGGACAGCAGCACCGCGCCACTGTCCTGCATCTGAAAGTCCTCCGGACGCAGCATTCGATTGTTCACGAGGGTCAGCACGAAGCGGTCTGCCATGCAGGGTCGCAGCTCCTCCATCAGATCCAGCGCCAACGACTGCCGTCCCGGCCGGTCACGGTGGAGGAAGCCTACATAGCTGTCCAATCCGACGCTTTCCAAGGCGCTGGCACAGTCGTGTGCCAGCAGACTGTAGGCGAAGGACAGCATGGCGTTTACCCGATCCAGCGGCGGCCGACGGCTTCGTCCGTGGAAGAAGAATGCCTCCTTCCGGCTCAGGAGCATATGATCGAGGACGTCAAAATACGCAGTGGCGGCAGCGCCCTCTATCCCCCGCAGGGAGTCCAAGTCAGCGGCAGCCAGCACCTGTGGCAGCATAGCCCGGAGGTTGGCAGCGGCTTTTTCCAATCCGCAGTCTGCCACGCGGGGTGCGTGATCCCGCAGGGTGCGCTGGATGCTGGCGGCACCGTTGCTCAGCTTGCCGAAGATCATGGTGCGGGCTATCTCACAGCTGCGAGCGGGATCGTCAGCGATACGGTACTGCTCACGACGGAGCAGTACGTTGCCGCTGCTCTCGCCGCAGGTGCGGGCAAGGAAACGTCCGTGCGGGGAGCAGAAGGCCAGACCGATCCCGGCCTCCGCACATTTGCCCATCAGCGCAGGGGAGGCACCGGCGTAGGAGAAGCTGACGATGGCTTGCAGGGTGTGCAGCGGGTAGCGGGCGACGACGGTCTTGTCTCGGTTTGCCAGCACATTTTCCCCCTCCAGCGAGAGGTAAATGTCCTCGGAGGTGACAAATAGCGTGTTGAGAAGCTGCTTCATGGTGATTCCTCCATGGCCGCCCGGAGATACGCAGAGACGGCTCTGCTTTTCATCAGCTTGGGCAGGCACAGCTCCTTCAAGGAGCAGGCATTGCAGGATTTGGTGGGCTTGACCTTGGGGGTATAGCCCCGACGGTACAGCTCGTGCATTTCCGCCAGCAGCTCCCGCACCCCTGTGCGCAGCTCCGGGGTGAAGGAAACCCTCTCTCGCCGGCGGATCTCCCCGTAATAGAGTGCGCCCTCAGGGATGTCGCAGCAGAGCATGGACTCCAGGCACATGGCCTGCGCGCATAGCTGCAGGGTGTCGCCAGTGTCCTCGCGGGAGCGGCCCCGCTTGTACTCCACCGGGTACGGCTGCCACAGTCCCTCTTTCCCGGAGAGGGGGATCCCGACGGAGCCCCGGTGGTATTCCAGTACGTCGCACTGTCCGGATACACCCAGCTCTGCGGAATAGACGCTGACGCCATGCGTAATAAAGCGGTCGCCCCGCCGCTCCTGAAGGTCCGTGTCGTGGGCGTTTTCGTGGAGGATCGCGCCGTCAATGGTGCGGTAGTTTTCCGCCCACTGGTGCTCGATGTGGATCAGCGCCCACTGCCGCCTGCAAAACCGGAAATGCTGTAAGCCGGAGAGCTGTAGGAAGTCCTCCTCACTATATGCCATCGATCACCTCCGGCTCCAGACCCGGCAGCGCCTCCAGCGAAATCACATAGTCGTCTGCGGAGGTGGGGATGGTACCTGCGTCCCGCAGTGCGACCTTGACGGAGCGGTGGACCTTTGCGGAGGAGTACTGCCCGTCCTTGCAGCTGTGGCGCCACCAGAACAGCTTCACCACCTCCATGGAGCCGTCGGGCCGTGCGGAGGAGGCATCGTTCACAAAGAGGGTGCGCAGACATTCCTTGACCGTGTCGGCGTCCTCCTCGGAGAAGCCAGTCTTTTCCGCCAGCTGGACATTGATGGAGCCCTTGATCTCGTACAGGCCGAAGCGGACAAAGTGCTTCATACCCATGGTGTCGGAGGCGCGGTTCTCACCCTTTTCCTTCTTCTCACCATTCACGCTCTTGGTGATCTGGAGGGACTCGATCTCTACGGGGGACAGGCTGGACGCCTGATGCACGGAGACCGGCCCGCGCACACCGCAGGAGAAGCCCTTGGCATCCTTGAAGGCGAACACCTGCCCAAAGGCACGCACATCCAGCCATGTCTCGCAGGCGCGCCGGGCATATTCCTCCCGATCCTTGATGCCCTTCATAGCGGCGGAGGCCCGCTCGCTGAGGCTGCCGCAGCCGTCGCTGCACCGATCCTCCGACTGAACGAAGATGGGCTTGCCCAGATCCTGCATCCGGTTGCGGATCTTGCGCTTGATGCACACGTCGGAGATCTCACCAAAGCCGTTCAGGTCGGTGCGGGGGCGATTGCCGTTCAGAGGGTCGCCGTTGCTGTTGGCGCGGGTCACGGAGACCAGTGCCACAAAATCGATCTTGTTTTGCAAACTGCTCATTTATTCTTCCTCCTGACTGTTTTCGGTCTTACCGGATGTGTACAGCGCACTGCGCTGCAGATAGTACCCAAAGAGATAGGTGTCCTTCAGGGCCTCCTCCTGTTCCGCCTGCGGGAAGGAGGAAATTTCTTGGATGATCTGCTCGATGATGCGGTCGTATTTTGTTCTGGCGCCGGGCTTGAGTTTGGGGTAGTACGCCTTTTTCAACTGCTCCCAGATGATCCGGCTGGCGTAGAGTGGACGCTTTGCGAACACGGACTGCATCCGGATCGCGTTGGGCTCTCGCTGTTCATTGGGGTCATAGGTGTCTCGCTCAAGTTTTTCAAACACGGCCAAAAGCCGTCCATACTGATAGCTGGCATCCTTCTTCTGCGGTTCCAGTGCCATGCTCCATTCCTCCTTGTACCAATCATATTTGTATTTCCGAAGCACCGCGCAGGCGGTGAACAATACCGTTTCCCGCAGGGCGGTGTCCATGATCTGCAGGTTGGACGCCTTGGCCGCCGCAGCGCGGGCGATATCCGCTGGCATTTTGCCCCGGTCCACCCGGCAGGAGAGCAGCCGCTGTACCTGCTGGCGCATGACGCGCTCGTCCGTTTCCAGCTTTGTCTGCTTGTCGGAGACGCGCACCGTGCCGAAGGCGCAGTCTGCGATCTGCGAAAGCGAGGGCGACTGTATGCCGAAGGAGGAATGCTCCCAGCAGCAAAGTGCATCCCAGTCGTGCAGGCGCTCCAGAAAATCAGAGACCGGAAGCTCGCTGTAATAGGTGAGGGAAAGACGTCCGGATGTGGCGGCGTCAAAGGCGGCCACTACGGCGCCGGCGTCCCGCGGGATCGTCTCCTGCCAGCCCCGGAGAGTTTCCGACAACGCTTTTCGATAGTCGGAGTATTTTATCTGCTTGGCGGCGCCCCGCCGCAGGAAGGCGGCCTGCGGTTTGGGGATCTCAATGCCCTGCGGATTCCAGCACAGGAAGGTGCGTCCACCGATGAAGACGCCTTGGGTCGCCGCCAACCAGTGCAGCGCACTGTGGATCTTCTGCGATGCCTCGTAGCTCATAGTTGCAGCCTGCGAATCGTCTGTGAAGCGGCCCCGATAGGTAAAGCCGCTGGTGTCGTTGGCGGAGATCAGCTTGGCGTTGGCGCACAGGTTGATGATCTTCTTGGGGTGCTGGCGGGCGGGCGGGGCGTTTTTACCGGTAACCATGCAAAACGCGGGCTTCTCAGATTTCGTGGATGCATAGTAGTCGATGAAGGCTTGGAAGAGGCTCTGATCCTGCCAGCAGGCGGGCGTCTCATTTTCCCCACCTGTCTCTACACGCCAGCGGACGATCTGCTTTTCCTTGACAGGAAAGCCTTTTTCATCCAGTGCGATCAGGCCGCGCTGAGCCATATCCGCTGCGATCGTTCCCTTTTCCACATAGCGGGCGATGGCGGAGAGCTTGGGGTGGCCGTAGGGTGATAACTCCCAGCAGTGCAGCTGTGTCAGGTAGCTTTCGTATTTGGCGGGATACAGCGGGGAGAGAAACTGGATCTGGTCGCACAGAGGGTGTGCGCCGGGGGCTTTGCCGGTTCGCCCCGAGGAACTCTCCGTCACAGGGATGATCGTGGCGGCCTGCTCCGCCTCGACGGAACGGGCGTCCAGCAGATGACCGTCCGCGTCCAGAGTGAGCTCCAGCTCTGCGTTTACGATTTGGTGCGAAACAGGAACCAGCGGCTCCTTCGCCTTGCCGTAGATACCGGCGTATTGCGACTCCATGGCACAGTAGGTGTCATAGGCTTGCTGCATCAGTCCCATTTACTCCACCTCCCCAAATTCCCGCAGACCGATAAAATTGCCCTCGTCGGCGGAAAAGCTCTTCATAGGCATCTCCCGCAGAGGCTTCTGCCCCGGACAATCCTCCGGTGGGAGAAAGTGAATGACGCCGTTTTTCATGACCGGGTACCAAAACCGGGCAGTCATCCGTCCGCGGGTCTCCTCCGAGTAGGCCTCGTCCGGGTAGGTGATGCCGTGGTACATCAGCCCGAAGCCCAGCTCCGGCAGATCGTCGTAGGCGCCTGCGCCGTTTCCGAATACGCAGGGCTCTACATAGCCCTGACATTCCCGGGTACCCAGAAAAATATCACGCCGCCCGCCCTTTTCGATCATTCGGCGGGCAATGCAGTGATGTTTGTTCTCATTTCGGTCGCCGCACAGCTCTGGGCGGTTGTCGTTCCAGTCGAAGCAGGCCCGTACCTGATACCGGCAGCTTTTCAGATAGGTGTAATACGCCAGATCGTTGCCGCCGCTGTATTTGATGGGGCGGATGCCTTTCACCTCGGTCTGGATCGGGTTCATGACCCGCACGTCCAGGATCCGCCAGATGAAGGTGGGCTTCCAGTATACAGAGGATAAAATACCCTTCAGTGCCTCGTAGGTGGGTACCTGATAGCTGCACTTTTCACCGCCCAGACGCATGAGAGGGTCGGAGAAGAGGGCGTAATCACCGTATACCTCAAATTCTACGATGTTGGGATGTTCTGTTTTCAATCGCTACACCTCCTGAAAATCACGGGTACCGGCCTCCAAGGAAAAACCGGTATGTTCGTTATAAAAGCCATCGGACAACAGCAGTATGCCGCCGTCGAACAGTGAGGTCACGGCACCGAGGCTCTCAAGCCGCTCCAGCTGATAGCGGTAGACGCTGACGCAGTAGCCCTTTGCCTCGTCAATGCAGTTGCGAATGACCGCCCAATCCTTCTGCCCGTAGACCTGAGCGGCGTTTCGCAGCGTGTTTTGCAGCTCGCACCCTCTTCCGTAGGGTACGAGCAGGGCGCTCGTGTCCTCGTCGAATACCTGAAAAAGGGTGCCTGCCAGACGAAACGCCTGCCGCAGAAGATAGCGCTCTGCCTGCGCACAGTTGGCGTCTGCATACCGGGGGTTGTCCGCCAGCAGATGATAGAGGGAGCCGTGCACCTGGGTTTGGTCGTCCTGAAAGCCGGGTTCCATCTCTGTGTATAGCCGGCGATAGTAGAACCGGATGGACTCCTCGGAGGACAGATCGTGCCGGAAAACCTCCGGCGTTTTGGAAAAGGCGGTCAGCAGCGCAGTGGTGGCGTTCTGTCCGCGCACGATGTCGTCCAGACCACGCAGCCGCTCGTCGGTACACCGGATGAGGCGGACGGGGGCGGGCTCCTTTTGCTCGGCGTGCCGGTTGCACCGCCCTGCCGCCTGCACGACACTGTCCATTCCGGCGGAGAAGCGGATCACCCGCTGGAAGGAGATATCCACACCGGCCTCGATCACCTGCGTGGAGACGCAGACGACCCTTTGCCTGTCGGCGGAGGGCTTGTCCAGCGCGGACTGTAAGGCTTGCAGAGTCTCCCTGCGGTGCTGTATGCACATGGCGGCGGACAGATGGAAGCACCGGAAATTCTCGGCTTGCAGCGACTCGAACAGGAACGCCGCCTCCTTTTTTGTGTTGCACACCACCAGCAGACTGTCGCACGACGACAGTACCTCCGTGACGATCTGCGAGAGCTCCTCCAGCTTGGCGCATCCGGCATTTTGGATGTCGGTGCGCTTAAAGACGTCCCACAGTGCCTTTTGCTGCGGAACCAGATCGACGGGCTGGCGGTGCAGGGGATGGTCGGCTGCCTCCAGACAGGGCTGGGTGGCAGAGCACAGAACAATGGTGGCGCCGCAGACCTCGGACAGGAAGTTGACCGCCAAATTGAACAGCGTCAGCATTTTGCCGGGAACGGTCTGCACCTCGTCGATCACGATGACGCTGCCGCACAGTGCGTGAAATCTGCGGATGGCGCTGGTCCTTCCGCTGAAGCAGGTATTCAGGAGCTGCACCAGCGTGGTGATAATGATCGGCGCCGACCAGGAGGCGGTGAGCAGCTCCAGCTCCTGTAAGCGCTCCGGCGTCTCCTTCGGCTCGGCAAGGTTGGAGTGATGCTCGAGTATCAAAGCGTCGTCCCCTATGTAATTGCGGATGACCTGGGCATTTTGATCTAGGATCGACAGCAGCGGTGCGGTGAAGATAATTCGAGAGCAGTTCCACTTTGCTGCGTGGGTCAATGCGAAGCGGAGACTGGCCAGCGTTTTTCCGCCGCCGGTGGGAACATTCAGGCGGTAGACACCTCCGGGCCGGGCGGCACCGGCGGCACAGGTGTCGGAGATGGTGTGGCGCGCCAGATCAATGGGCGTTTTTCGCGGGAATGCCGCCAGCTTCTTCTCCATAAACGCCAGCCGTTCTGTCCAGATTGGCCGCATATCCTCTGGGAACACGGGCGGTTCTATCCCATCCATAAAAGCGGCGGTGTCCGTGCGATCCCCCTCGATCACGGCGGACAGGAGCATCCGAGCCAGCAGACCGATATAAAATGCGGTCTCCCGATCCGCCTCATTGTCGTCCGCTTGGGTGGACAGAGCCGCCAGCCGATCCAGCATCGGGGCCATCTCCCGGACGGCACTGTGGAACAAGCGCTCCAGCTCCTCCTCGTCGGCAACCTGTGCCAAAAATCCCCGCCTGGATTCATCGTAAAAGATCCCCTCCTTGGTCTGGCGATGAAAAAAGCCACTGTGCTGCTGGGGGTCGATACAGTCAAACAGGCCGTGATGTGAGCCAACGGCAAAGGCCAGCAGCTCTGCGGTCACGTCGGAATAGGAGAACGTACCGCAGCCGCCGTGCCAACGATCCAGCAGAAGGCGCACGCCGGCGAAGGTATGGTTGACACTGCCACGGACGGCGTTCCCGCCGCTGACAGCCTCCGAAAGGTATTGCGCATACTCCTGTTTGTTTTTTCCGGCGTCGTGGAGCAGACCGGCCAAATAGGCGCTTTTCTCCAGACCCAGCGGTCGCAGTGCGGCTGCGGCCAGCGCCGCCGTGTTCCGGCAATGCTCCTGGACGGTTTGCCGCTCTCCGGTTTCGCGGATATGGGCAGGATACATGGCGATCACATCCTGTCATATATTTTTTAACGCGCATATGTTGATGCTTTAACCATACCACACTCGCTGAGGCTTGTAAAGGCTTCGGCAATAAGGATAAATACCAAAAATATTGACTTTTTTTGTATGCTATGCCATACTGTGCAGCTCGGGTATTCCCGTGGATCGAAAGAGCAAAAAGGAGAAGCTGCGCAAGGCCTGGCAGGGGAACATCCCCTGCCGCGCCCTGCGCAGCTTTTCGCCCAAGGCGGCTATGTAGCTGCTATACACCAGATATGCGAAAGAAACTGTGCATCTCCGCCAGCGCTCCCAGCCTGACCATGGCGTTGGTCACACCCTCGCCACGCTGTCCCTCAAGTACGGTGTGGACGTCAAGACGCTGTCCGGCGCACTGGGACACTATGACGCAGGCTTTACTCTCAGCACCTACACCCACGCCACGGAGGGGATGAAGCGTGACGCCGCCGACACCATCGGCAGCGTCATCAGCCAGACCATGTAGCCCACAAAAATAGTCCGAGAGGGACGGATGATGCCATCCGCCCCTCTCCGGTGCTTTCCTGACCTCTCGGCTTTTGGGTCACGGTTTGGGTCAAGCGAAAAACGCCAAAATGCAGCGTCACTATTTGAGGATATAAACAGAAAAAGTTCCTGATTTCTTACGAAATCAGGAACTTTTTGGTGGAGACTGCTGGACTCGAACCAGTGACCTCCTGCGTGTGAAGCAGGCGC
>ERZ780203.1256-NODE-1256-length-19499-cov-15.003960_pt1 | contig 19499 bp, 19 predicted proteins | sample MGYA00511168_ERZ780203 | MGnify/ENA primary metagenome ERZ780203 (study PRJEB29588, sample SAMEA2156577) | human gut metagenome | biome: human gut; feature: human-associated habitat; material: faeces | place: Denmark | collected 2008/2010 ...
GGGTCGAGCGAGCGGCCCTGCGCAAGCTGGAGCGTCAGGCATTCCGACAGGTTCCGCGCGCCGACGCCCGGCGGGTCGAGCATCTGCACGGCGAAGAGTGCCTGCTCGAGCGAGAAGAGCGGGATGTCGAATTCGCGGGACAGCTCTTCGAGCGGGCAGTCGAGATAGCCGCGCTCGTCGAGACAGTCGATCAAAAAGCGGCACAGGCGCAGAAGCTCATCATCGACGAGCTTCATCTGCCCGATCTGTTCGGTCAGGTGGTCGCGGAACGTTTTTTCGCGCGTCAAAAAGGCGGTGAAGTCCTGCACATCTTCCATACCGGAGGAGGTGACGCCGCGCCATGAGTCCGCCTCGCGCACCTCGAGCGGTTCACGCTCGGCGGGAGCGGCCTCGCTGGGGAGCTCGGTCTCGTAATAGGTGGGGGACTGTACGTCGAGCAGCGGGTTTGAGAGCGCGACTTCCTGCACGTATTCGGCAAGCTCCGGCGCGGAGAACTGCAAACAGTCGAGCGACTGGCGCATCGTCTGCGTCAGCACGAGCTTTTGGCTCAGCGTCTGCCTCTGTTCAAGCTGCACGATAGATTCCCTCCTCAAATGATGCTCATTCAGTAAATTAAAGTATAGCAGTTTTCGCCTTTCTTCGCAATACACAGATGCGCGGGAATGTCCCCAAAAAAGCAAGGGGGCATTCAGATCGCGCAAAAAAGCAGGGCGGCCCAAGGCCGACTCCGCATAAGAAAACATGCGGTTTTGCCTGCGCCTTTTTGGCTGAAATACAACCGAAAAAACTCCCCATACGCCAGTATGGGGAGATTTTTTCAGCTGATTTCATCTCAAAAATTCATTGGCAAAACTGCTTTGCACCGAAAAAGAGCAAATTTTGTGCGGAGCTGAGGCGCGACGGCGCGGGCATGCTGACGCATGGCGAGACGGCGCAACGAAGGAGTCCGTGCAAAATTTGCCTTTTACGGCACATGCTTTCTTATGCGGAGTCGGCCAAAGCCGCCCTGCTTGGTGCAAAGGGAATGTTGTGTTACGGCAGCGGGATCTCCTTGCTGTCGAAGAGCGTCTTGAGCTCGATCGAGGTGCGCGAGTCGCCGAACTTCTTGATGAGGGAGAGAAGCTGGTCGAGCTGCTGCGTGTCGCGCACGGCGAAGCGGAGCAGCGCGTTGAACTCACCCACCACGTGATAGTGGCTGATGATGGCGCTCTGCGAGGCGCAGAAATCGCAGAATTTGTCGTACTTGTCCGGCTCGAGCGCAACGGAGATAAAGCCCGTGATGTTGCAGTCGAGCTTCGTGCGGTCGATGTCGATGTGATAGCCGCGGATCACGCCGCTTTCCTCCATCCGGCGAATGCGTTCCGACACGGCGGGCGGTGTCAGCCCCACAAGGTCTCCCATGCGGCGCAGCGTGCAACGGCTGTCGTCCTGGAGGAGGTTGAGGATTTGGTAGTCAGTCCGATCCATCATGTTCTCCCTCTACCGTTCTCTCACACGATCTCGCCGCGCTTGATGACGGTTTTTGCAAGATTGCTGCCAACGCGGTAGCAGATGTAGTCGAGGTCGGGCGCGTCCCAGATGACAAGGTCGCCCAGCTTGCCCTCTTCGACAGAGCCGACCTTGTCGGCAAGGTCGATCGCCGCGGCGCCGTTGAGCGTGACAGCCGTGAGGACCTCCTCCGGCGTCAGCTTGTACTTGAGGCAGCCGAGGTTGATGACAAACTGCATGTTCAGGCACGGGCAGGAGCCGGGGTTGAAGTCCGTCGCCATTGCAACGGGCACGCCGGCTTTGACCATGTCGCGCGCGGGCGCAAACACCGCGCCGAGGTTGAAACTCGTCGCAGGCAGCAGGCATGCGATGACGCCGCCCTTGGCCATGGAGGCGATGCCCTCCGGCGGGCAGACGATCAGGTGCTCAGCCGAGATCGCGCCGATCTCGCCGGCGAGCTGGCTGCCGCCGATGGCCTCGATCTCGTCGGCGTGGATCTTGGGACGCAGACCATACTTGAGACCCGCTTCGAGCACCTGACGGGACTCTTCGACGGTGAAGGTGTCGGCCTCGCAGAAGACGTCGCAGAACTTGGCGATGCCCTGCTCCTTGACCTTGGGCATCATCTCCTCGCACACAAGGCGGACGTACTCTTCGCGGTTGGACTTATATTCCGCGGGGACAAGGTGCGCGCCCATGAAGGTCGCGACGAGGTCCATGCGGTGGTGATCGTTGAGGTCCTTGATGACCTCGAGCGCCTTGAGCTCATGCTCGGTGGCAAGGCCGTAGCCGCTCTTGGCCTCGACCGTGGTGGTGCCGAAGCCCATCATCTCGTCGAGCGCCTTGGAGGCCTTGGCGGCGAGCTCCTGCTCGCTGGCCTGACGGGTGGCGTTCGTCGTGGACTGGATGCCGCCGCCCGCGTTCTGAATGTCGAGATAGCTTGCACCGTGGAGCTTGAGACCCAGCTCATTCTGGCGCCAGCCGCCGAAGATGAGGTGGGTGTGGGCGTCGACAAGGCCGGGGGTGACGAGGTGGCCCTCCGCGTCGACGACTTCCGCGCCCTCGACGGCGGGAACCGCGCCGGTACCGACGGAGGCGATGATGCCGTCCTCGATGAGCACCCACGCATCCTTTAAGAATTTGATCTTGCCCTGCTCCTCGCCGCGATGGGCGGATTTACCCTCCGGCGTCGCCAGCAGGCCGATGTTTTTGACCAGTAACTTTTTCATAGTAAATGTTGTCCTTTCTCACTGTTGGAAAGAGCATTCTGTTCGATGGCTTGTCAAAAAAGCCTCGCAGAGTTTTACCCGCAAGGGGTACGCGGCATCCGTGAGGCGGCAGAGCCGCCAACGGCTGCCCAGGCCGCCCGCAGGCGGCAAATAAATTGAGATCATCTTTCCGACGACATGCGCGTCGGAAAGATTCTTTGCGCTCCGCAAGTGTGCGAGCAAAGCGAGTGCGCGCAGCGGAGTGTATCCAGCTCAAAAAAGGGGCATATTTCTATGCCCCTTTTTTGAAGTAAATTTTAGTGCATGTATTCCTTCACGGCCTTCTCGCAGAGCTCTTCGTCCGCGACATAAGGCATGGTGATGTGATCCTGACCCTCGTACATCTTGTTGTACTCGGCGACAGTGGTCATGGCGTTCTCGTTGCGCGCCCAGCTGCGGCGGGCAACGCCGACCATGGTATCCCAAGGCATGGACATGCGCAGAATGGTGTCGACACGCTCAGAGCCGTCGAGAACCATACCGAAGCCGCCGTTGATGGCGCGGCCGATGCCCGTACCACCGCCGTTGTGCAGGGCGATGTAGCTCATGCCGCGGGCAGCGTTACCAGCGTAGCACTGGGTCGCCATCTCGGCCATGATGTTGGAGCCGTCCTTGATGTTGGAGGTCTCACGGAAGGGCGCGTCGGTGCCACCGGTGTCGTGATGGTCACGGCCAAGGATGACGGGGCCGATCTCACCGTTGCGAACCATCTCGTTGAACTTGAGCGCGAGGTTCATGCGGCCCATGGCATCCTGATAGAGGATACGGCACTGGGTGCCGACGACCAGCTTGTTCTTCTCGGCGTCGCGGACCCAGACATAGTTGTCGTAGTCCTGATAGCGACGGTTGTGGGCCTTGATGTACTCGGCGGCAGCCATGTCGGTCTTGTGCAGATCCTCGGGGTTGCGGCTCAGGCAGCACCAACGGAACGGGCCGTAGCCGAAGTCGAACAGGCAGGGACCAAGGATATCTTCGACGTAGGAGGGGAAGATGAAGCCGTCGAGGTCGTTCTCGCCGTTCTTGCAGATGCTCTTCACACCGGAGTCGTAAACAGCCTTGAGGAAGCTGTTGCCGTAGTCGAAGAAGTAGGTGCCGCGCTCGTGGAACTTGCAGATCATCTCATAGTGATGCTGCAGCGTCTTGTCGACGAGGACACGGAAGCCGTCGGGATCCTTGTCGAGCATTTCGGTGCGCTGCTCGAACGTGAGGCCCTGCGGGCAGTAGCCGCCGTCATAAGGCACGTGGCAGGAGGTCTGGTCGCTCATCAGGTCGACATGGACGTTGTTGTTGTACAGGTACTCGAGCAGGTCGACAATGTTGCCGCAATAGGCGACAGCGCAGGGCTTGCCTTCCTTCTGGTGATCGAGAGCAATCTTGGTGGCCTCTTCGAGAGAGTCGGTGCGGTGGCTGACCCAGCCCTGGGTGTAACGGGTCTCGATACGGGAATCGTCGACCTCGGCGATGATGGAGGCAGCGCCGGCGATCTCAGCAGCCTTGCCCTGAGCGCCGCTCATGCCGCCAAGACCGGCGGAGACGAACAGACGGCCGGCGAGGTTCTGATCGTTGGGGATGCCGAGCTTCAGACGGCCGGCGTTCAGCAGCGTGTTGAACGTGCCGTGGACGATGCCCTGGGGGCCGATGTACATCCAGCCGCCGGCGGTCATCTGACCGTAGTTGGCAACGCCGAGCGCGGCAGCGCGGTTGAAGTTCTCCTGGTCATCGAAGGTACCGACCATCAGGCCGTTGGAGATGATGACGCGCGGAGCCATCTTGTGGGAGTGGAACAGGCCCAGAGGATGACCGGACATGACGACGAGGGTCTGCTCATCGGTCAGCTGCTCGAGGTACTTCTTGATCAGGCGGTACTGCATCCAGTTCTGGCAGACCTGACCGGTCTCACCGTAGGTGACGAGCTCATAGGGATAGAGAGCGATATCGAAGTCGAGGTTGTTGTCGATCATGACCTGAATGGCCTTGCCCTCGATGCACTTGCCCTTGTACTCGTCGATGGGCTTGCCGTAGAGCTTGCCCTCGGGACGGAAGCGGTAGCCATAGATACGGCCGTGCTCTTCGAGCTCCTGCGCAAACTCCTTGGCCATCTGCTCGTGATGGTCAGGGTGGATGTAACGCAGAGCATTCTTGATGGCGAGCGCCTTATCGGCCTCGGTCAGGTGGGATTCGCGGCGGGGTGCGCGACGGTAGCCCTCTTCGAACTTCGGATACTCAGGAAGCTCGTAGTCCAGCTTGATCGTCATCGCATCGTCTGCAAGATTGATCATGGTGGGTTCCTCACTTTCATAAAAATATTTCTGTAAAAACCGATAAAAATGAAAACAGAATTCTCACTTTTCTTTACAACTTGCATTATAACAAAGATGTGCTATAATGAAAAGTACTTAATTTATCTGCATACCATACCGCAAAAGTATGACATGGAGGACAAGCGATGAAGCTCAGACAGCTGGAATACTTCTGTGCGGTGGCGGAGGAGAAAAGCATCTCCGCCGCGGCGCGCGAGCTGCACGTGGCGCAGCCGCCGATCTCGCGCCAGATCGCGCAGCTCGAGGAAGAGCTCGGCGTGCAGCTTTTCCTGCGCGGCAGCAAGGGCATGTCCCTCACCGACGCGGGACAAAGCCTGTACCAGCAGACGCAGCAGATCTTTCAGGACATCCGCCGCGTGGAGGACAGCGTGCGCAGCGTGGGAACGGGCATGAGCGGGCGCATCAAGCTCGGCGTCATCTACTCGGCGATGTCGTACGCGTTACATTATATAAATGAATATCACAGCCGCTATCCGCAGGTGGAGCTCTTCATCCGTGTGGGCTCGCCGCAGGAGCTCATTGAATCGCTCAACCGCGGCGAGCTGCATGCGCTGTTCCTGCGCACCGCCGCGCGCGAGCCGAGCGGCTTGCAGGAGCGCATTCTGGGCGAGGATAAGCTCGAGCTCATCATGCGCGAGGACCTGGACCCCGCGCCGGGACTGAACGAGGTGCCCATCGAACGGCTCGAGGGCGTGCCGATGTGCCTGCTGCGTTCGGACGACCTGTGGAGCTACAACGACTTTTTGGTGCAGGAGTGCCAGCGCAGCGGCTTTACGCCGAATGTGACCTGCCACTGCTACGATACGCCCATGGCGATGCAGATGGTGCTCTCGGGTTTTGGCATCAGCTTTCTGCCAAAGTCCATCCTGAGCACGCATCCGGGCGCGCCCTTAAAGGCAAAGCCCGTGCGCGGTCTGCCGATCCGCTCGTATGCCGTTTTAGCATGGAACAGCGCGGTGCTCAGCGCCCCGTGTGTGCAGCGCTTCGTCGAGGAGAAGATGACTTAAAAAAATTAAGCCCGCACTGAAAAAAGAGAAAGAAAACCTGTTTACTCCCCCGATGGGCCGCGATATAATGGCGACGCTGAACAAAAATGGACGGGCGCAGCACGCCTGTCTGAGCAAAATGACGATACAAAATAAATTGACGGAGGAAAACAACCATGGCAAAGTTGATCGAATGCATCCCCAATTTCAGCTGCTCCAAGGAAAAGGACGAGGCCACCTATAACGCCCTCGTCGAGACCGCTAAGAGCGTTCCCGGCTGCACCCTGTTTGACGCCCAGACCGACGGCAACCATAACCGCTGCGTCTTCACCCTCATCGGCTCTCCCGAGGCCATTGAGGAGGTCGCCTTCCAGCTGACGAAGGTCGCCACCGAGCGCATCGACATGAACAAGCATCACGGCGAGCACAAGCGCATGGGCGCTACCGACGTTATCCCCTTCGTTCCCCAGATGGACGTGACCGTTGAGGAAGCTGTCGAGATGTCCAAGCGCGTTGCCCAGCGTATCTGGGACGAGCTGAAGGTCCCCTCCTTCCTGTATGAGGACAGCGCCACCCGTCCCGAGCGCCGCAACCTCGCTACCTGCCGCAAGGGCGAGTTCGAGGGCATGCCCGAGAAGCTCCTGCAGCCCGACTGGGCTCCCGACTACGGCGAGCGCAAGATTCACCCCACCGCCGGCATCACCGCTATCGGCGCCCGTATGCCGCTGGTCGCGTTCAACTGCAACCTCGAGACCTCCGATGTTGAGGTCGCCAAGAAGATCGCCAAGGTCATCCGCGGCTCTTCGGGCGGCTTCCGCAGCTGCAAGGCCATGGGCTTCATGCTCGAGGACCGCGGCATCGCGCAGGTCTCCATGAACATGGTCAACTACGAGGATACCCCGCTGTATGTCACCTATGAGATGATCAAGGCCCTCGCCGAGCGCTACGGCACCCGCGTCATCGAGAGCGAGATCGTCGGCCTGACCCCCGCCAAGGCTCTGATCGACTGCGCCGAGTTCTACCTCAAGGCCAAGGACTTCGACTGCAAGAAGCAGGTCATGGAGTATCACCTGATCGACATGGAATAAAAAATTCAAAGAAGCGGCGCTGCCGCTCCTTTGAGAGCCCACTCAAGGCGGCTCGCCGCCTTGAGTGGAATTTTCAGCGCGCGGCATTCACCATGTCGCGCGCTGCGAAGTATCGCTGCGGACGCGCATGGAAATCGACGAAGCGCCGCCTGCGGCGGATAAAGCGAGTCGGTTTCGAGGAAGCGGCACGATTGGCGCGCCTGAAGGGCGCGGGAATCGGAATGCCGCGACGGTGACCGTCCTCCGCGATGAATTAAATTTATTTGCCGCCGGGAGGCGGCAAAGTCTGCGACGCTTTTGGCTCGTGCGGGCGTTGGCTGCTCCAAGAGGGGCGGCTGACCGTAAAGGTGCGGCGATGCCCGCGCGGGACGAAAACGGCGCGAAATGATGAAAGGAAATATTCAACATGATGAAGTTAGCTGATATGACCGTTACCGGCTTTGCCGATACCGTTGCCTCCGATGCTCCCGCGCCGGGCGGCGGCTCCTGCGCCGCACTCTATGGCTCCATCGGCGCCGCGCTGACCGCGATGGTCGGCGGCCTGACCCAGGGCCGCAAGAAGTATGCCGAGTATGCCGAGCATGCTGCCGAGGTCGAGAAGAAGGGCAACGAGCTCAAGACCCGCCTGCTCGACGTTATGGACCGCGACACCGAGGCGTTCAACGTCGTCTCCGCCGCGTTCGGTATGCCCAAGGCGACCGACGAGGAGAAGGCTGCCCGCTCCGCCGCCATCCAGGAGGGCCTGAAGGGCTGCACCAAGACCCCGATGGAGATGATGGAGCTCATCGACGAGACCCTGACGCTTGCACAGTCCCTGCTGGGCCGCTTCAACGACACCTCCGCGAGCGACCTGGGCGTTGCGTTCCTGTCCCTCAAGGCCGGTATCCAGGGCGCATGGCTCAACGTGCTCATCAACGTCGGCTCCCTGAAGGATCAGGAGTTCGCTGCTGAGTACCGCGCCAAGGGCGAGGCCCTGCTCGCGCACGCTCTGCCCCTTGCCGACGAGTGCTACGCTGAGATCGTCAAGCTCATCGAGGGCTAAACGAAAAGATTCATCAAAAAATGGCTTCGGTGCGCGCACACCGAAGCCATTTGCAGTTTGCAAAGGAGTTGTATTTCCATGACCATCCAGCATTTAACGCCGAGTGACTACATTACGACCAAGTGGTCCGGCGGCCTGACGACCCAGCTCGGCATTGCGCCTGCGGGCGCGGTGTACGCAGACCGCGACTTTTTGTGGCGGCTGAGCTCTGCGACCGTTGAGGACGCGGAGTCCGACTTCACGGCCCTGCCCGACTATGAGCGCCTCATTTCGACGCTTGAGGGCACGATCGAGCTCAACCACAACGGCGGCGAAAAGCTGACGCTGAATCCCTACGAGGTCCACCGCTTCGACGGCGGCGACGACACTCACTCCTGGGGCCGCTGCCGCGACTTCAACCTCATGCTCCGCAAGGGCAAATGCGAGGGCAAGATGCGCGGCGAGCACCTTGCGGCGGGCGAGCACAAGACCGCCCACGGCTGCGAGGGCATGACGCTCATCTACTGCGGCGTGGGCGAGGTTCACGTCATCGTCGGCGACGAGAGCGTCGAGCTCAAGGCTGACGAGGCCGCGCGCCTCGACGGCTACGCGGGCGAGATCAAGCTCTGCTCCAAAACGGGCGCAAAGCTGATGCTTGCCAAGGCGAAGGCGGTTTGAGTCCTGATGCGGGAAGTCTCAAAAAATGGGTCTCTGCATCTTTGCAGAGACCCATTTTTTATTTGCACTGTGATCTGCGGAACGCGGAAGAAGATCAACCGGCTATCGGGAGCGTTTCTGCGCCGAGGTCGACGATGTTTGCGCCCGCGGCGGGCGCAGTTTTGACGCTCTCGCTTGTCGCCTGTGCGGTGGAGGCGAGATCAAACGTCACCTCGCAGAGGTTGCGCACCTGCACGCTGCCCTTGGCGGACGCCTGATTGCCGCTCGACTTGACCGTCATGTCGAGCGTGACGAGCGTGCCGGAGTCATCGCCCATTATCATCTTGCACACGAGAGTCGCGGATGTACCCTGCACGGTCATGTCGAGCGCAAAATCGCTCAGGCCGTCTTTCTTGAGCGAGTCGGCGGTGTAGCTTGTCTCGCTGTCCATGCTGTTCATCAGCTTGGCGAGTTCGACAAGGCCGAAGTGCCACTGATATCCGCTGCCGGACTTGACAAATGTGCTGTCAGCGTACATCAGCTTGATAAGCTGAGCGGCGGCGATGCAGCTTTCCCAGGAATCAAAGAAATGGTTGGCGTCGCCCTGCTGCATCATGGCGTAAAGCAGGTGGCCGACGGTTGCGGCAGATGCGGACGCGGACGCGGCGGAAATGGCCTGCTGATAGAGCTCGGAATAGTTCAGCTCGCCGAGGGAGTACCATGTGCCGCTCTTGCTTTCGCTCATCGCGTCGAGAAGCGGGCTCTTGATATAGGCCTTGTCGGAGAGAATGGCCTCGGCGCTGAACTTTGCAAGCTGGGCGCGGTACTCGGCGGGAACAGCTTCTTCGGCGAGCGATTCGAGCAGCTTGAGCATGGAGGAGAGGTCAAGGCTCATCGTCAGGTTAGCCGCATTCTTGCCGACGAGCACGGTCATGCTGCCGGAATAGGGGTAGCTCTTGTCGCCGTTGATGCTGTCGACGACCTTGACGGTGCCCTTGGCGGTCAGCGTGCTCTTCTGCGTTTTGGAGAGGTCAGTGCTCTTGCTCTGCTGGGCGAGAAGGCTGTTGAGGATGCTGAGATCCTTGTCGACAGCTGCCGCCCAGGTATCTTCGTCCATCAGGAAGGCGAGCTTGTAGTCATTGTCCCAGAACACGTCATAACCGAGCACCTGCGAGAAAAAGCGCAGCGGCACCATGGTGCGGCCCTTGTCGATGTAGGAGACAACGTCCATCTTGACGGTCGAGCCGTCGGAGAGCGTGATGGCATCCGTGCCGATGACATGAGTGAAACTCACATCGCCCATCTTGACGCTCGCGGTGCGCGTGGCGGCGTCATAATCGACGACTGCACCCATGGCCTCGACCGCGGAGCGCATGGGCACCATGGTGCGGCCGTCCTTGAGCACGGGCACCGCGTCGGGGAAGGCGACGCATTTGTCGTTCAGAAGGACGTTGATCTGACCGGCGGCAGCGCCGAGCTCCTTGAGCGCCGCGGCACGCTGCTCGGCCTCGGCCTTGGCAAGCTCGGCTTCCAATGCAGCCCAGTCGAGGTCATCTTCTTCCGTTGTGTCCGCGGCGTAGGCGGGAACAGCGAGGGAGAGTGCCAGCGTTAAGGCCAGCAGCAGGGCAAGAAATTTTTTCATGACAATAGCTCCTTTCAAATGACAGATCAAAAATCGGACAAAGAAACAGGGTACTGCTTAAAATATAACACGAAAGGCCGCGCTTTGCAAGCTTGCAGGCGCAGCCCTTCAGAAAATTTAAGAAGCTGTTTATCCCCGTCCGCGGCCAATCAGGCAGCAGAACAGGAACGCCACGAGGTCGCAGACGACGACCGTCGCGCCCACGGGGGTGGAGAGCAGGTAAGACCCCGTGAGGCCGAGGCAGAAGCACATGACCGAGAGCCCCGCGGCAAAGCACACGACAGAGCGGAAGCTCTTGAACACCCGCATCGCGGACAGCGCCGGGAAGATGATGAGGCTCGAGAGCAGCATCGCGCCCATCATGCGCATACCGAGCACGACGGTGAGCGCCGTTAGAACGGACAGGATCGTCTTGTACGTGCCGACGCGCACGCCCGTCGCGCGGGCAAAGGACTCGTCGAACGTGACGGAAAAGAGCTTGTGGTAGAAGAGAATGTAGAGCGCGAGCACGCAGAGCGCGAGCGTGACGCTCAGGATGACGTCCGAGCGCGACATCGCGAGGATGCTGCCGAACATATAGCTGTCGACATCCGTGGTCATGCCGGTGGTGAGCGAGGTGACAATGACGCCGATGGCGAGCGCCGAGGCGGAGAACACCGCGATCATCGCGTCGGCGCTGACGCGGCTCTTTTCCGCGACGTGCATCAGGATGAACGCCGCGATGACCACAACGGGGATGGAAAACCACAGCGGCGCGAAGCCGCATGCCACCGCGACCGACAGCGCGCCGAACGACACGTGGCTCAGCCCGTCGCCGATCATGGAGTAGCGCTTCAAAACGAGCGGCACGCCGAGCAGCGACGCGCACAGCGAGACTAAAATGCCGACGACGAACGCGCGCACGATGAAAGAATAGGCGAACATCGAAAGAAGCAGCTTCATGCGCGCTCACCTCCAAACCGTTTGCCGGCGGGCGACGATAAAAACTCGCTTACCGTGCCGTAAAAGCAGCCCGCGCGGTCGACGCAGAGGATGTGCTTGGCCTCGCGCAGGGCGTTTTCGATGTCGTGCGTGACCATGATGATGGCCATGCCCTCGCGCTCGTTCAAATAGCGCAGCGTTTTGTAAAGGTCCTGCATGCTCGCGGGGTCAAGGCCCGTGACAGGCTCATCGAGGATGAGCAGGTCATTTGCCGCGCACAGGGCGCGCGCAAGCAGCACGCGCTGCTGCTGCCCGCCGGAGAGCTCGCGGTAGCACTTGTCCTTTAATTCCAGCACGCCGAGCTTGCCGAGGTTCATCAAAGCCGCCGACTTCTCCTCCGCCGTGTAGAAAAAGCGCGCGCGGCGGTTTGAAAAGCCCGAGAGCACGACCTCCGTGACCGTTGCGGGAAAGTCGCGCTGCGTGGGCGTCTGCTGGGGCAGATACCCGAGCCGCCCCTCGCGCTGGGCAGGGCAGTCGATCTTGCCCGCGAGGGGTGAGAGAAGGCCGAGGAGCGAGCGCAGCAGCGTCGATTTGCCGCTGCCGTTTTCGCCGACGATGCAGAGGTAGTCCCCCGCGCGGACGGTGAGGGTCAGGTGCTCCAAGAGCGGTTTGTGCTCGTAGCCGAGCGTGACGTCCTCGCACGCGAGGACGATGGGCGATTCATTCATTCGTTGAGCCCCTTTCTGAGTGCTTCGTAGTTGCGCTCCATGAGCGTGAGGTAGGTCTCGCCCGCGTCGAAATCCGCGCGCGAGACGGTCTGCATCGAATATAGGGTGTCGACCGCCGCGCCGGTGCATTCGCTCACCACGGCGGCGACCTTTTTTGTGCCGAAGTCGATCGTGTAGACCACGGGAATGTCCTCGTCCTCCACCTTGTCGATGAGGTACTTGATTGTCGCGAGCGAGGGCTCAGTGTCACCCGAGCAGCCGTGGAACGCCGCGCGGTAGTCCAGGCCAAATTCGCGGCAGAAGTAGAGCATCGGGAAACGGTCGGCGAAGACGAGGAGCTTGTGCGGCGCGCTTTCGCAGAGAGAGGCAAAGCGCGCGTCCAGCGCTTCGATCTGCGCGCAGTAGCCATCACAGTTCGCGCGGTAGAAATCCTCGTTTGCGGGATCGGCCTTGCAGATCGCGTCGCAGACGGCGCGGCAGAGGACAACGGCGTTTTTCGGCGACGTCCAGATGTGCTCGTCGTATTCGACCTCGTCGCTGTCGTGCTCATCTTCTTCATGATCGTGGTCATGGTCATCATGGTCATCGTGGCTGCCATGCTCATGGTCGTGGTCATGGCCGTCCGCGCCCTGCATGCCCTCGACATATTCCTCGTCGAGCGCGTCGACGTAGTCCATCATGCGGGCGATGACGGCGATATTTTCGCCCGCGGCGCCCAGCATGCTGTCGACCCAGTATTCCCCCTCACCGCCGTTGTAGAGGAAGACGTCGGATTCGGAGATCGTGACGGCGTCGAGCGGCGTCGGCTCGAAGCTGTGCGCCTCGCGCCCCGGTGAGAGCAGGAGCGTGACGTCCGCGCGGTCGCCGACGATGGCGCGGGCGAAGTCATAATAGGGGAAAAGCGTCGCGACGATCTGGATTTTGCCGTCGTCCGCCTTTTCCGCAGGCACGGTGCAGGCGGTGAGGGAAAATGCCAGCGCGAGCGCCAAAAAAAAGGAAGCAATGCGTTTCATGCGCCCTCCTGACACTCGCGGCACAGGCCGTAGAACATCGTCTTGCGGGGATTGATGGAAAAGCCGTGCTCATGCTCCAAATGCTCGTAGAGCGGCGCGAGCTGGTGGCAGTCGAGGTGCACGATGCGCCCGCAGCGCTCACACTTAAAGAGGCAGCAGTCCGATGCGCAGCCGTGGGTGCAGAACTGGTAGTACGCGCCCTCGTCCGTCGTGACTTTGTGGATACTGCCCTGCCGTTCGAGCCTTTCCAGCTGTCGGTACACCGTCGCGATGCCGATGTGCTCGCCCTGCTCGCGCAGCGCGTCGACGATCGCCGCCGCGCTGACCGGCGAGTCCGCGCGCTCAGAAAGGCAGTCGAGCACTGCCTTTTGCTGTTTGGTCGTATAGGTCGCCATAGTGGCCTCCTGAATTTGAAAATGAAAATCAATTTCAAATTATAGCCGAAAATTTTCGCCTGTCAAGTATTTTATGCAGGCAAATCTTGCCATTTTCCGGTAAAAATGGTAAATTTAAGGCGAAAGCATAGGAAGTGAGAGACTGCGTACAAGAAGAACATCCTGTGGAAAAAGAAAGGAGATTTCGCATGAACTGCCCCTACTGTACAAAAGAAATGGAGACCGGCTACCTGCGCGGCGGCAGCGGCTACGAGCTTCTGTGGACGGAAGAGCCGTTCAAGATGACCTCTCTCCCGACCGGAAACGATTTCTTCGTCTGCAAAGCATCCGACGTCTACCGCCCCATCGCCCACCTCTGCCGCGCCTGCGGCAAGATCGTCCTGGACATCAAAAAATAAGAAAGCGCCGCGGATCTCTCGACCCGCGGCGCTTTCCACAAGGATTTATCATGCCGCATTCGCCGCACCGCGGCGAACAGGCCCGTGCACCCCGCCGCATTTGCCGCCCGCAGGCGGCAAATAATCTTAATCGTTTTTTCTGACGACACGTGCGTCAGAAAAAACACTTCTCAGCCCGCAAGTGTGGAATTTGCCCGCCAAGGCGGGCAAATTATGCGCGCAGCGGGCTGCATCCCCCAAAATAAAAGGAACCGTCCCATCGGGACGGTTCCTTTTATTTTGAGTTTGTTTTATTCGTAGATGGGGTACTTCTTGGTCAGGGCGACAACAGCCTCCTGAGCGGCGGTCTTGTTGCCTTCGAAGTCACGGGCGACCATACCCATGATGCGGGCGATCTCCTTCATGTCCTCTTCCTTCAGGCCGCGGGTGGTGGCAGCGGGAGTACCGACGCGGATACCGGAAGTGACGAACGGCTTCTCGGGGTCGTTGGGGATGGCGTTCTTGTTGACGGTGATGAAGCACTCGTCCAAGCGACGCTCGATCTCCTTACCGGTGATGTTGAAGTTGCGGACGTCGACGAGCATGAGGTGGTTGTCGGTGCCGCCGGAGACCAGACGGAAGCCTTCAGCCTTCAGACCCTCGGCAAGAACGGCAGCGTTCTTGACGACCTGCTCACCGTAGGCCTTGAACTCGGGCTTGAGCGCCTCGCCGAAGCAGATGGCCTTGGCAGCGATGATGTGCTCGAGCGGGCCGCCCTGGGTGCCGGGGAACACGGCGGAGTCGATCTTCTTGGCCAGGTTGATGGTCTCCATCTCGCCGGTCTCGATGTTCTTCTTAGTGATCTCGTTCTTGCACAGGATCATGCCGCCGCGGGGGCCGCGCAGGGTCTTGTGGGTGGTGGTGGTGACAACGTCGGCATAGGGCACGGGGCTCTCGTGAACGCCAGCGGCGACGAGACCGGCGATGTGGGCCATATCGACCATGAAGAAAGCGCCGACGGAATCAGCGATCTCACGGAACTTGGCGAAGTCGATCTTGCGGGGATAGGCGGAAGCGCCGGCAAGGATCATCTTGGGCTTGCACTCCTGCGCGATGCGATAGACCTCGTCGTAGTCGATCATTTCGGTCTCATCGTTGAGGGAGTAGGGGACCTGATGGAAGTACTGGCCGGAGATGTTGACCGGGCTGCCGTGGGACAGGTGGCCGCCGTGGGCGAGGTTCATGCCCATGAAGGTGTCGCCGGGCTGGAGCATAGCCTTGAACGCGGCCAGGTTGGCGGAAGCGCCGGAGTGGGGCTGGACGTTGGCATGCTCAGCACCGAACAGCTTGCAGGCGCGCTGACGGGCGATCTCTTCGGTCTCGTCGACGCAGTAGCAGCCGCCGTAGTAGCGCTTGCCGGGATAGCCCTCGGCGTACTTGTTGGTTAGGCACGTGCCCATAGCCATCATGACAGCCGGGGAGACGATGTTTTCGGAGGCGATCAGCTCGATGTTGCGCTGCTCGCGGTGATACTCCTTCTCAATAGTGGCGCCGACTTCGGGGTCATACTGGGACAGGAATTCCATGGTTTCTTTGATCATGGTGCGTGTTCCTCCTCTGATTTTTCAGTCGATTGATATATTACCGGCGGCTAAGCTGAAAAGTGCGAACTTATGCCGGTTCTCTCACACCTTAGAATAGCAAAAAAAGTAAGGCCCTGTCAAGGAAAACCGGGCCTTGGAGGGACTGAATTTATTAGGGAAAAGAGGAATATCACCTTAAAAACGTAAAAGTGTGCAAAAAGGGTCGAAAAGGGATTGACGCGTGTTGTGCAATCTGCTATGCTGTGCCTGCATGAAGTTTAAATTTTGAAGAGCTTTATGCATCGGCAGAGTAGGAAACCATGTGTTTACGCGAAGAGCGAATAGTGCCGTTGGGATGGGAAGTTGCCCGCGGACGAAAAACCCATGGTTTGCAGTATGGTTTCCGCATCCGCTTGCCACTCAGAAGAGAGTTTAAGTGAGGCCTCTCCTCCGCGTGGTTCCTGCCATCCGGAGGGAGAGGTGTTTTCTTTTTTCACCGGATCAAGCCGTTCCGCGCGGCGCCGCAGCCGCGGGAAAATCTTTTGATGAAAAAGGAGGTCCTCACAATGTCCCTTCAGATCGAAGCGCTTTCCCCCATCATGTGGACGATCATCATCGCGGTCGCCCTCGTGCTCATCGCCGCGGTGGTCTTCACGTGGAAGTCCTCGGCCATGTCCACGCGCAAAATGGTCACCATCGCCATGCTGACCGCCGTCTATGTCGTGCTGAACTTTGCCGGTACGGTGCGTCTTGGCTGGATCAACATCTCCGTCGCGTCGCTGCCCGTCATCGTGGGCGCGATGCTCTACGGCCCGGTCGGCGGCCTACTCGTCGGTCTTCTCGGCGCGTTCATGGGTCAGCTACTCACCTATGGCGTGACCGCGACCACCATCCTGTGGATCCTGCCGCAGGCGGCGCGCGGCCTGCTTGTCGGCGTGTATGCCAAGCACTGCGGCTATAAGTTCTCCAGCGGTCAGCTCACGCTTGCGCTGATCGGCACGGCGCTGGTCGTGACGGCGCTCAACACGGGAGCGATGTATATCGACAGTGTGATCTACAACTACTACAGCTACGCCTATGTTTTCGGCGGCCTGGTGGTGCGTATCATCTCTGGCGCGGCTACGGCGGTGCTGATGGTGTTCGTGGCCCCGCCGGTCGTGAACCTGCTGAACCGCTCGCTCGACACGGTGCGCACGGCGCAATAAGATAACTTCAAAAAAAGGAACCGCAGTGAATTTCACTGCGGTTCCTTTTTTTGAGACCATCGAAGAAGTGGCAGAGCCACTTCTTCGAGAAAGATTCGCTGCGTTTCGTGCCTCGCGAGGCTCGACACGCACTCCGCGCAAAGAGTAAATCCCGACGCGCATGTCGTCGGGATTTACGGATCAAGATTCTTTCACGCCTGCGGGCGTGAAATTTTTATGTTTTATCCTTTTGTACGAGCGACAATAGGGTCTGCTCGAAGCCGTATTGGTCTTGGAGACGGCGGGATTCGGCGAGCCTTTTGGTGCCGCGGCGGGTAGTGCGATGGCAGCGGAGCATCAGATTTTTGGGCGAGTGGGCGAAGTCGATGAACTCGATGACGTCGACGTCGTAGCCTTCGTCCTCCAGGACCGCTGCGCGGATGGCGTCGGTCAGCAGCGCCGAGAAGCGCTCTTGGAACAGCCCGTGGGAGAGCAGAATGTCGAAGTCGCCACCCTTGTGGATGGTCTTGTTGACCTCGTGCTGGCAGCAGGGGACGGAGAAGATGTGCTCGACGCCGCGCGAGATGGCGTAGTGCAGGGCGTAGTCGGTCGCGGTGTCGCAGGCGTGGAGCGTGACGAGCATGTCGATGTGCTCATCGTAGAGCACGTCGCGCGTGACGTCGGCGACGACGAATTGGAGGTCCGTATAGCCGTAGCGCGCGGCAACTTCATTGCAGTGCTCGACGACGTCTTCTTTGAGGTCATAGCCGATGATCTTGGCGCGCACGCCGCGCTTGACGGCGAAATAGTAGTACAGCACGAACGTGAGGTACGATTTGCCGCAGCCAAAATCGAGAATCGTGATCTCGTCGCGCCCGTAGGAGCGGAAGGCATCGTCCACAAGCTCGATGAAACGGTTGATCTGCTTATATTTGTCGTATTTCGCCTTGACGATCTTGAAGTCCGGCGTAAATACGCCGAGGTCGACGAGGGCGGGGATGTTCTCCCCCTCCTGCAAAATGTACTCCTTTTTGCGGTTGTGCGAGGCGGTCACGGCGGCGCGGGCAGCGCCGGACTTGGCGGTGCACTTGTACGCGCCGTTCGCCTTGCGGACGTACTGGCGCGTTTCGCTCTCGGTGCAGAGCGTGACGGAGCGAAACAGGCCGTCAAGCTCCTGCTCGAACGTTTCGAGCAGCGCGCCGCGCGCGACGTTGCGGTGCGAGACCTTCTGCCCCTGCTGGTATTCGAGCTGGAAAAAGGCCTTCCCGCGCAGCGTTAAAGGCCGTACGGTGACGCGCGAGTGCCCGATGCGCGCGACCGGCTCCGCGAGGACAAGCTTGGTGAGCGTGTCGAGCCGTTCGGAGAGGTCGGAGACTACAATGCTCATGCGCCGAACCTCTCTTTGAGCGCAAGGTGCGCGGCGTACAGCTCGTTTTTGCTGTAGGTGTTGTTCTCATCCTTCAAAAGCAGCTTGATCGCGTCCTTGGCGGTGCAGTCGTTCTGCACCATGCAGTCCACAAGCAGCGCCTCGGGGGAGGTGATGTGCTCGACCTCGCGCAGGCGGTAGTCATCGCAGACCTCGACAATGAGGGCGTATTCGCCCTTTTCGTAGGTCTCCTTCGCGATGAGCTGGTCCTTGACCTCCTGCGGCGTGCCGCGGAAGGTCATCTCGTGGAGCTTTGTCATGTCGTTGCAGAGGCACAGGCGCAGCTGCGCGTTTTCCTCGATGAAAAAGTCGATGACGCTCATGATGCGCTTGGGAGATTCGTAAAAGGCGTAGGTCGCGGTGTCGCCCTTGCGCATCATCATCAGCACGCGGCGGCGGTCCGCCGTCTCGCGCGGGAAGAAGCCGTAGAAGAAAAAGGTCGAGAGGTCAAAGCCCGAGATCGACAGCGCGTTGACAGCGGCGCAGCAGCCGGGCACGCCGACGACGCGGATGCCGTTTTCGACCGCGGCGCGGATGAGCTCGTTGCCGGGGTCGGAGATGCAGGGCGTGCCCGCGTCGGTGATGACGGCGATGTCCTTGCCGGAGGCGAGCTGCTCGATGAACCACTTCGCCTTGCCGTATTCGTTGAACTTGTGGTTGGCGCTCAGACTGTTGCCGCGGATGCCGAGCTTGTTGAGCAGCACCACGCTGCGGCGGGGGTGTCCTCGGCGGCGATGATGTCGGCGGTGGACAGAATTTCGCGTCCGCGCTCGGACATGTCGCGCGAGTTGCCGATGGGCGTTGCGACGATATAAAGGGTGCCGGTGGTCTTCTGCTCGTCCATAAGATCCTCCAAAAAGCAAAAATTTCTCATTATGCTGACAGTATAGCCTATTTTCGCCCGCTTGGCAAGGCGGGAGAAGCGGCGGGATTTGCGATTGCTTTTTGCCGCGGGCACGGTATAATGGAGAAAACTGCCGAACAAAGGAGAATCGGGCATGAAAAAGAGACTGTTCCGCCTGGGCGCGCTCTGCTGCGCCGCGGCGATGACGATAACGACCAGCGCGCAGGCGCTGAGCGTGGAGGAGGCCTACGATATTTTGCAGCGCAGCTATGTTGATAAGCTGCCGCGCGCCGCGCAGGACGCGAAGTCGCTCGACGAGCTCTTTTCCTACACGGACGACTACACGTACTACATGACGGCGGAGGAGTATCAGGCGTTTTTGCAGGGTGTCGAGGGTGATGTGAGCTTCGCCGGCATCGGTGCGGAGATCACCTACGTGCCCGAGGGCATCCGCATCGTCTCCGTCCTCAAGGGCGGCGGCGCGGAGAAGGCGGGCCTTGCCGCGGGCGACATCATCATCGCCATCGAGGGTGAATCCTGCGCGCCGGGCGGCGCGG
>ERZ780203.1269-NODE-1269-length-19394-cov-3.975904_pt1 | contig 19394 bp, 17 predicted proteins | sample MGYA00511168_ERZ780203 | MGnify/ENA primary metagenome ERZ780203 (study PRJEB29588, sample SAMEA2156577) | human gut metagenome | biome: human gut; feature: human-associated habitat; material: faeces | place: Denmark | collected 2008/2010 ...
CCGGTCCCGGCAGCTGTTCAGATGTTCCACACCCTCGATGGCGACCGTGCCGTCGGGCAGGATGCGAATCTTGGCCCCGCAGGCGTTGAGGAAGCCTGCCAGGTCGATAATCTCCGGCTCCCTGGCCGCGTTGCGGATCACCGTCTCTCCCCTGGCCATGCAGGCTGCCAGCATGATGTTCTCGGTGGCGCCGACGCTTGGGAAGGGCAGGGTGATCTGCGCTCCATAAAGTCCATCCGGCACGCTGCACGCAAGGCTTCCGCCGTCCTCCTGGATCTGCACGCCCAGCTTTTTCAGCGAGGACAGGTGCAGGTCAATGGGGCGCGGGCCCAGCTCACAGCCGCCTGGATAGGTGATTTTTGCCTGTTTGCACCGGGAGATGATCGCCCCCAAAAAGACGATGGAGGAGCGCATCTCCCGCATCAGCGAGTCCGGGATGTCCCAGACAAAGGGACCTTCTGCCTTGACCGAAAGGACCCTGCGCCCGCCGCTGTCGCTCTCCCACCAGGTTTTGCAGCCCAGATGCCGCAGAATGTTCTGCGCGGCACGGATATCCGACAGGTCGGGGCAATTTTCAATTTCGCATTCATCGCACAGCAGGGATGCCGCCAGGATGGGCAGCGCCGCGTTTTTGGCGCCGTGCACCCAGACCTCTCCCTCCAGCTTGTGCATGCCGTCCACTATGTACCGATCTGTATCCATCGATTCACCCGCCCTTTCCACAGGTTTTTGCTTGATTCCGAGTTCGACCACAGATTCCGATGTGGCCTCTACAAAGCTATCCTATGCTTTCCAGACGGGTTTGGTCCCTTTCGGATCGATTTGCCCGGGCGATCCGGGCGTTTTTTCATTTTTTATTTTGCAGATCGCAGCAGGCGCATCAGTTCTTCATAGATGCGCTCGTTTGCGTCGATCATCGCAAGCTTCTGGGCGTTTTGTCCCAGCCGCCGCAGCCGCTGCGGGTCGCGGGCAAGCTCCTCGACGGCGCCGCACAGCTTTTCGCCGGTCAGGTCCTTCTCCTCAATCAGCAGCGCGGCCTCGTTTTTGACCAGCACCATACCGTTGTGGTACTGGTGATTTTCCGCCACATTGGGCGAGGGAATCAGGATGGACGCCCTGCCGGCCGCCTCCAGCTCCGAAAGGGTGGATGCGCCGGCCCGGCAGATAACCAGGTCCGCCGCCGCCAAGCAGTCGTCCATATCGTGGATGTATTCCCGTATATCGACGTCGGGATTGTTCTGAAAGTTGGCCCCACGCTCCCTGAGCATCTCAGGGAAGTCCTCCACCCCGTACTTGCCGGTGGCGTGAATCTGGTGGATTTTGCCGGTAAAGGGATTTCCGGGTTTGGTGTGCCAGGCAATCAGGTCGGCCATCGCCTGGTTTAAGCGGTGCGCGCCCTGGCTGCCGCCAAAGGAGACGATGCACAGCTTGTCTGCCACCCCGAGCTTCTTTCTGGCCTTCTCCCGGTCGGCGTAGACAATCGACTCCCGCACCGGATTGCCAACCACGACCTCCTTGCAGTTGGGGTGCAGATACTTCTTTGCCTCCGGCACCGCCAGTAAAATCTCGTCGACATAGCGTGAGAGCAGCTTGGTGGTCACCCCGGGGAAGGCGTTGGACTCATGGGAGACGGTCCTGATGCCCAGTTGGGCCGCCTTGCGCAGGATCGGCCCGCTGACATATCCGCCCGTCCCCACCACAAGGTCGGGACCAAATTTTTGAATCAGCCTTTTGGACCGCGCCGAAGCGGTGGTCAGGTAAAAGACCGAAGAGATGTTGTATTTGACATTGAACCAGGTCAGCCTGCGCTGAAAACCCTTGATGGTGATCGGCGCAAAATCAAACCCCGCCTGCGGCACCAGTTTGGCCTCCATCCCCTTGGGATTGCCGGCAAACAGGATCTGCGCCTCCGGCTGCTTTGCCCGGATGGTGGAGGCGATGGCGATGGCCGGATTGATGTGGCCGCCGGTTCCCCCACAGGCAAACAGTATTTTCATCCTCTGACCATTCCTTTCAGAATGTATTTTTTCGCGTGGACGACTGGCCGCCGTCACTCCTTTTCATAGTTGCCCTGCCGCGACACCGCCAGCAGAATCCCCAGCTCGCCCAAAATCATACACAGCGAGGTGCCGCCGTAGGAAAACATCGGCAGGCTGATGCCGGTGTTGGGGATGGTGTTGGTGACAACGGCGATGTTCAGCATCGCCTGCATGCCGATCTGGGTAGTGATGCCCACCGCAATCAGCATGCCGAAGCGGTCCTTTGCGTGCAGAGCGATGGTGTAGCCGCGCCAGATCAGCAGGGCGAACAGGATGATAATCAGCGTCGCGCCGACAAAGCCCAATTCCTCACAGACGACCGCGAAGATAAAGTCGTTCTGCACCTCCGGCAGATAGAGCTGCTTCTGGCGGGACTCGCCCAGGCCAACGCCCAACAGGCCGCCCGAACCGATAGCCATCAGCGACTGCTTGGTCTGGTAAGCGCCCGCGTCGCTGGTGGAAAAGGGGTCCAGCCAGTAGGTCAGGCGGACCAGAACGTGGGCAAATCGGTCGGAGAAAAAGCTCCACATGGTAAAGACCATCGCCGCGATGCCGGCAAGTCCGGTCACGCCGACGCCGATGAGGTGCTGAATCTTTGCGCCGCCGACAAAAAGCATCGCGACAGTGATGCCGGCCAGAAGGATGGTGGCCGACAGGTGCGGCTGGAATACAACGACCACCGCCAAAGCGCCGAACAGCGCCAGGTAGCGCAGCGTGCCCATCCACAGATTGTTCATCTTGTCCTGGTCCTTGCTCATCAGGTGGGCAAACAGCAGGATCAGCGCGAATTTGCCGATCTCGGACGGCTGGAAGTTGACCGGGCCGATACTGACCCACCTTCTCGCGCCGCCCTCGGCCTCAAACAGGTAGGCCATCATGCACAGGCCGACCGACGCAAAATACAGCGGCCACACAAATTTGCGCAGCCAGTGATAGTTGACAAAGGATGCAGCGATCATGCCGGCGACGCCGATGATCGACCATCGGATCTGACGGCCGATGTAGTAAAAGCTGCTGCCCACATAGTAATAGGCGCGGGCATAGCTTGCCGAAAACAGCATGACCAATCCAAAACCCAACAGCGCCAGCACCAGCAGCAAAAACGGCATATCAAAGTCGCCCCAGATATAGAGGGGGGCTTCCTTTGTCCGCAAGCTGCTCTTACTGCTGCGATATCTGGATTCCTTCTTTTTTCCGGCAGAGGAGCTCCTGCCCGGGTAGGCAACTACGTTGTCCCCCGCATTAGCTCTGCTCGCGCCGGAGATGCGCCTTCTGTTTAAAGCGGGATTGCTTCTGTTTTCTCTCAACCACTTCGCCGCCTTTCTTTTTTTGCAATGCTTATAATACCAACAAAACGGCTATCAGACATCCCACCGCTGTCACTGCGGAGAAGACCGCGACGATCTTCACCTCGCTCCAGCCGGACATCTCAAAATGGTGGTGGATCGGCGCCATCTTAAAGACACGCTTGCCGGTCAGCTTGACGCTGCCGATCTGGATGATATCCGAGAGGGTCTCCACCACATACACAATGCCGATGAATACCAGCAGCACCGGACGGCGCAGGCCAAAGGCCAGCGCGACCACCATACCGCCCAAAAACAGGGACCCGGTGTCCCCCATGAACACCTTTGCCGGGTGAAAATTCCACACCAGGAATCCCAGACAGCCGCCGGCCAGCGCCGCAGCCAGCAGATTCATCTGGGAGAAGCCGGCGATAGAGGCGATCACCATAAAGCCCATCGCGGCCACCATTGTCACCGAGGCGTCCAGCCCGTCGATGCCGTCGGTCAGATTGACCGCGTTGACTGTGCCGACGATGATGAAGAGCATCAGGGGATAATAGAAAATCCCGATGTCCAAATCCCCGATAAAGGGCAGCCAGAAGCTGGTGGTGGGCGCAAAGATCTGCTGCGCCGCCAAGTAAACCACCGCCACCAGCAGCTGCGCCAGCGACTTCTGCCCGGCCTTCAGGCCAAGGTTCTGCTTTTTCACAACCGAGATGTAGTCGTCCAAAAAGCCGATCAGGCCGAAGGCCAGTGCCATCAGCAGCCCGCCCCACAGGTAAAAGCTGCCCGCAGCGGAGGCGTCCGCCACCCCCTGCTCCGAAAGCTCGAGGGTAAGCCATCCCGCCAAAATGGCGATGGTGATGCCGGCGATGAACATGATGCCGCCCATGGTCGGCGTACCCTGCTTGGATTTATGCCAGGCTGGGCCGATATCCAAAATGGTCTGTCCGAAATGCAGCCTGCGCAGAAAGGGAATCAGCCACATGCCGATCACCGAGGTAATCAGAAACGCGCTGACCACCGTCACCAAAAGTGCGATAAAATTCATTTTTGTATGTCAATCCTTTCCTTTGATGCTCACAAAATCCCGCATTAAAAGTGTTCGTACAGGCGCGAGAGCACCTCTTCCAGCTTCATTCCCCTGCTGGCTTTCAGCCAGAGGATATCGCCTTTTTTGATCATCGGCAGCAGGAAGTCGGCCATCTCCTCTTTGGTCTCAAAATAGTATACCTTTTTGCGGCCGCACGCTTCCCGCGCGCCCTTGGCCGCGTCCACGCTGTGTTTGCCGCAGCAGATGACGATGTCGATGTCCTCCCGGACCGCGCACTGGCCGGCCTCATAGTGGGCCTGCGGCGCGTAATCGCCCAACTCCAGCATGTCGCCCATGATGAAAATCTTTCTGCAGGCCCCTTTTGCCGGGCGCTGCATCGAGCCGAAAGCGTGGATAGCAGCCTTCATCGAGTCCGGACCGGCGTTGTAGCAGTCCTCTACCACGCAGATATCCTTGCGGTGAACCACCCGCTGGCGCATGCCGGAGGGTTTATAATGGGTCAGCGCGTCCAGAATGACCGGCGGCTGCATTCCAAACTCCCTGCCCACCGCAAAGGCCGCCAGAGCGTCCAGCACATTGTGGCGGCCAAAGGTGGGGATCATCGCCGGGTACTCCTGCCCCTCGCTGACGATGGTGAAGGTGGTGCGGCCGTTCTCCTCGTGGATCTCCTTGCCCCTGACCTCACAGCTTTCGCTGTCGATGCCGTAGTAGATCTTTTTCATCTGCGGGCAATCCAGACCGGCAAGCAGGTCGTCGTCCCCGTTGAGAATGAGCGGCGAACCCGGCTTCATTCCCTCTATTATTTCCATCTTTGCCTTTAAAATGCCTTCCCGGCTGCCAAGATATTCGATGTGCGCCTCCCCGATATTGGTGATGACGGCTGCATCGGGCTTGGCACAGCGGGTCAGGTCGGAAATTTCTCCAAAATGGTTCATGCCCATCTCGACGACCGCCGCCTGAACGGTCTCGTCCAGGGTCAGCAGCGTCTTGGGCAGGCCGACGCGGTTGTTTAAGTTGCCCTGCGTCTTCATCGTCTCGTACTGGGCGCTGAGCACCTGCGCGATCATCTCTTTGGTGGTCGTTTTGCCCGCGCTTCCGGTGACCGCCACCATGCGGAACTGGAACTTGCTGCGGTAGTAGGCCGCCAGGTCCAGAAACCCGCGCTCGGTATCCTGGCAGACAATCAGCTGCTCCTTCGGAATATCCGCGCAAAACTCCTCCACGCCTTTTTTGTCGACCAGCGCATAACGCGCCTTGTTGCGTAGCGCAGCGCCGACATACTGATGCCCGTCAAAAATCTCGCCGCGCAGTGCGACAAACAGGCAGCTATCCTTATCCTCGTCCTCCGGCTGAGGGCGGGAATCGGTCGAAACCGAAGTGATTTTTCCCTTATGATTTAAAAAATATTCCTCCGTACATCCGACGGCTTTTGCCACTTCGCCCAATGTCATTGGCCTCATTGTGTCTACACCCTCCGTAAAACTTTTTGCCTGGGGATTTCCTGCAAAGCAGGCCCCTGCAAGGAACCATTATAACACATTATAGCTTAAATGAAATCCTTTTTCTGTAAAATTCTGCCGCCGTTTTTCCCTTCTCTTTGTGCGGACTGCAAAACCGCATAGCCTTCCTGCACAATCTGGCGTTCATCAAAGTAAACCGTCCGGTCCGCCAGCACCTGATAATCCTCGTGTCCCTTTCCGGCCAGCAGCAGAATGTCCCCTCCGCGGCAGTTTTGCAGCGCCCACAAAATCGCTTCGCGCCGGTCCGGAATCACCCGCATACGATGTTTGTCGTTGCAAAATCCGGCCAGGGCGTCCTCGAAAATCTGCTCCAGCGGCTCCTCCCGCGGATTGTCCGCCGTCATCACCACAAGGTCAGCACCCTGGCACACCGCCTTCAGCATCAGGGGGCGCTTGGTGCGGTCCCTGCGTCCTGGACAACCGAAGACTGTCAGCAGCCTGCCCTTGCAGAAACCGCGCAGCATCTGCAAGACCTTTGTCAGGCTGTCCGGCGTGTGGGCGTAGTCGCGGATGACGGTGATACCGTCCTGGCTCAAACAAACCTCCGTCCTGCCGGGAACCCCTTTGCAGCTGCACAGCGCCGCCACGCTCTCCTGCAGCGGGTAGCCACAATACAGCAGCAGTCCTACCGCCGTCAGCATATTTTCCACCGAGAAGCTGCCAGGGAGTCCGAGGATCGCCTCGCACCGTTTCCCATTGTAGCAGACGGTGCAGCTGCAGCGGTCGGCCTGTAGAGAGATATTCTCTGCGTGAAGTTCTGCATCTGCCGGACCAAAAGCGGTAACCGGATATTCTCCCCGCTCGGTCAGCTCCCGGTAAAGGCGCTGGCCGTAAGCATCTGCGGTGTTGACCGCCGCTGCGCCGCACTGGGAAAACAGTTCCCGTTTGGCCTGAAAGTAGCTTTCGACATCGCCGTGGTAATCCAGATGTTCCGGTGTAAGATTGGTAAAGGCGGCACAGGCAAAGAAGCACCCATACAGCCGCTTTTGTTCCAGCGCCTGGGAGGAGGCCTCCATCACCACATGGGTGCAGCCGCATTGAAGCATCTGGGCCAGCAGCTCCTGCAGCTCCCAGGCGTCGGGGGTGGTATAGCGCGCGGGGATGGACTGCTCCCCCACCCGGTTGCAGATGGTGCCGATCAGCCCCGCCTTGACCCCCAGCTGGATCAGCGCGTGGTGCGTGAGCCAGGCCGTGGTGGTCTTGCCGTTGGTGCCGGTGACGCCCAGCAGCTTGAGCTTTCTTGCCGGGTAGCCAAAGAAGGCCGCACACAGCCGGGCGTAAACGATTCGCGTATCCGGGAACAGGAGCTGGTTAGGCACCCCGCAGTCCCGCTGTGCCACCACTAAAATTGCGCCGCGCTGCAGCGCCTGGACAACATAGTTGTGCCCGTCGGTCAGGCTGCCGGCAATGCACACAAAGACGCTGCCGCGCCGCACCTGCCGCGAGGCGCAGGTGACCGAAGTCACCTGCTGGGTGGGAAGCCGGTTGCCCGGCAAGATCTCCTCAAAGAGCTGCTGTAGGTCCATCCACGTTCACCCTTTCCCGGCATGGCCGGTCGATTTACTGTGTTTGCTCGGTGGTCTGTTCCGTCTCCCCTGTCTGTTCCGTCTGCTCAGCCTCCTGCTGCTGCAGGGCGTCCGGGTCGATATTGACCGTGACGATCGAGCCGATTTCCGCGCTGGAACCAGCCGGTGGCTCCTGGGTGACGATGATTTCTTCCTCGCCGTCCGGAACCGAGCCGACGATATTGATGTTGAATCCGGCATTGGTGATCAGCTGGTTTGCATCCGAAACGCTGCGTCCCACAACGTCCGGCACAGTGCCGTTGCTGTTGGCTTCGCTCTCATCGGTGTAGAGGATGACCGTGCCGCCGTACGGCAGGGTCTTGCCCGGCTCCGGAACCTGCTTGATAACCGACACGCCCTGACCGACAATCTCGGTCTTTAAGCCCGCCGCGCGGATCTGCGCCTGCGCTTCATGCGGCTTAGCGGTGACATAGGTGCCGACGGTGACGTCGCCCTGCTCTGCCTCCTCCTCTTCGGTGAAGCTCGGTTCGTAGCCGAGGTAAGGCAGAATGTCCTCCAGCATGGCGCCGACAACCGGGGCCGCGATGGTCGAGGACTGCGCGTCGCCGACAACCGGCTCATCCAGCGCGACCAGAATGGCGATCTGCGGGTCATCCGCCGGGGCAAAGCCCAGGAAGGAGAGCACGTTGCCGTACTGGTTTCCGTCTTCGTCGAAGTTATCCAGCTTTTCGGAGGTACCGGTCTTGCCGCCGATGCGGTAACCCGGGATGGCGGCGTTTCGGCCGGTCGCGTCCGAACCACCCGAGACAACCTGCTCGCCCATATAGCAGATCTTGGCGGAGGTCTCCTCCGAAATGACCTGGCGGCGAACGGTTGGCTCGGTAGTCTCGACGATATTGTGGTCCGAATCGATGATCTGTTTGACGATGTAAGGCTGCATCAGGTCGCCGCCGTTGAGCGCCGCGGACAGCGCCGTGATCAACTGGATACCCGAGACCTTGAAGGTCTGGCCGAACGAGCTGGAGCTCAATTCCGCGATGCCCATATCGTCCAGTGTGTAGTACATTCCTTCATTATCCGCTTCACCCGGCAGGTCAATGCCGGTCAGGTCGCCCAGACCAAAGCGGTCAAAGTAGGTGGTAAAGTTTTCCGCACCAGTCTGCTGGCCGATTTCGATAAAGGCCGGGTTACAGGAGTGCTTGATGGCATCCGCCAAAGTTTGTAATCCATGGCCGCCATTGGTGCGCTTCCAACAGTGAATCCGGTTGCCTGCAACCTCCTTGTATCCCATACAGTAGAACAGCGGGACGTCCATCGGCACGCTGCCGGTGTCCAGAGCGGCTGAGGCGGTGATGATCTTAAAGACCGAACCCGGCTCATAGGGGTCGGAGATGACCTTGTTTCTCCACTGGCGGTTCTGCTCGTCGAGCAGCCAATCGCTGAATTCCTCCTCGGTCAGGCCGCCGTTGAGGGCGCGGGCGCGCAGGTTTTCGGTCAGCAGGTCGTTGGCGGTGATGTCCGACAGCTCCAGCTCCTCCTCCGGCTGGGTTGAAGTCGAAACAGTCTGGGTATCCGTTTCGGTCGTTTCCTCGGTGTTCTCGGTCGAGCCCGACTGGTTGACGCCTTCCTGGTTTTGTGTCTGCTCGGTCTGGGCAGTGGTACCGATGCTGCTTTCCCGCTTCTTTTGAATCTCCTCCTCCAGACGGATGACCGCCTGTTTGTCGGTCAGTTGTCGGGGGTTGTTGGGGTCAAAGTCCGGCTTACTGGCCATCGCCAGAATCTCACCGGTATTGACGTCCATCACGATGCCAAAGGCACGCTCCTTGACCTCGTGCTCGCTGACGGCGATTTCCAGATGCTTCTCCACAAAGTGCTGGATAACCTCGTCGATGGTCAGCACCAGCGAGTTGCCGTCCTGCGACTCATACAGTTTTTCATACTGGAACGGCATTTCTCCGTTCTGTCCATTTTTGGCCGAAACGATTCTGCCTTCGGTGCCGGTCAGAATCTTGTTGTAGTACGATTCCAGACCGTAGGCGCCGCGATTGTCATAGGAATTGACAAAACCGAGCACCGATGCTGCCAGGTCATCGAAGGGGTAAACCCTCTGGGTTCCCTGGCTGAGCGTGATGCAGTTGACATTATTTTCCTGCATGAACAGCTCGATGGCGTCCGCCGTCTCCTTCTCCACGCCGTATTCCAGCACCTCCCAATAAGAGCCGGTGTTTTCGGCGCGTTCGCGGATGGTAGCCTCATCGGTATCGATCAGCGAAGGCAGACCTGTTTCCGGGTTGCACAGTACCTGCAGTTCCTCCTCGCGCGTCTCTGCGTTGGAGCTTAAATTCGCCGGTTCAAAAACAACGTCCCACACCGTCTTGCTGGTGGCCATCGTCTTCATGTTGGTGTCGTAGATGGACCCGCGGTGCGGCTCGATAATGGTATCCTTGAGCTGCTGGTTGAGCGCCATCTGCTTATAGTAGTCCCCATCAATAATCTGCAGATAGAACAGCCGGCCGATCAGCACCGCGCTGCACACCACGCTGAGCACCATGGCCACCACAGCGATCTTCAGTTTTGTGACGTTTTTGGAGAAATTTGCCATCTTTTGTTACCATCCCTTACTTCTGCCAAAAATTTTCCCCTCTGAAACAAAACAAGAGCTAAGACGTCATCACCACTTCTTAACTCCTGTCTGCGGCCCGAGGCCAATCCTGTCATTTGTCGAATTAATCCGACCCCAGGGTGTTTATTCCATTGTATTTTCCGACGGGTTGATATATTCCATCAAGGAGGAAACGGCCGCCTTCAGCTGATCCAGCAGGGAGGGGTTGAGATTTTCCACCTCATCCACACTGTCTCCATCGGAAAAGCTGACATAGGTCACCTGATCCTCGCGCAGCTTGGACATTCCCATCTCTCTGGTAGCCACTGTCTCGATGTTGCTCAGTGCCGTCGAGCTTTCCAGCTCCGCGCTTAAGGTCCGGTAATCGGACTGCAGCAGCTCGAGTTCCTGGGTGCTGCTGGTGATCTGCATGGTCACCTCGGTGATCGCGACCTGGCTGAAGATGATGCCCAATATCCCCGCAAAAAAAACGGTGATGCAGGCTGCTGCTTTCATCACAAAATATCTTGTCTGTCTGGCCTGCCGTTTTTTCTCGACGACGCGCAGCTTCGGTTTTTGTTCCGGAGCGCGGCGCTGGGTTTCAAACCGCTCAAAATCGTACGCTAAATTGCTTTGCATTGCCATGGCAACCGACCACCTTTTTCTTCATATTGAAAGCGAATCTCAGCTCTCCAATTTTTCCAAGACCCGCAGTTTTGCACTTCTGCTGCGATTGTTCTGTTCGATTTCTTCCGGCGTTGGCTCAATCGGCTTTTTGGGAACCAGCTTTGCCCGCGGCTTTTTGCCGCAGATACAGACCGGAAATTCCGGCGGGCAGGTGCAACCAATCGTGTAGGAATGGAACATCTGCTTGACAATCCGGTCCTCCAGCGAGTGGAAGGTGATGATGCAGAACCTGCCGCCCGGGTTCAGCCGCTCAAAGCTGCCCTCGATGCACTCCTTGAGGTAATCCAGCTCGTGGTTGACCTCGATGCGGATTGCCTGAAAGGTCTGCTTTGCCGGGTGTCCTTTCCCGCGCTTCGCGGCCATTGGCAGCGCCTGCTTAATCAGGTCGACCAGCTCAAAGGTGGTTTCCACCGGCTTTTCTTCCCTGGCCTGCACGATGGCGGCGGCGATGCGCGGGGCAAATTTTTCTTCGCCGTAGTCGCGCAGGATACGGATGAGCTCCTCCTTCGAATAGGTGTTGACCACATCGTAGGCGCTCAGCCCCTGCTGGCTCATGCGCATATCCAGGCGGGAATCAAAATGGTAGGAAAATCCCCGCTGCGCCGTATCCAACTGGCGGGAGGAAACGCCGAGGTCCAATAAAATTCCATCCACCCGGTCGATGCCAAGGGTGTCGAGAATCTGCGGAATATCCTTAAAATCCCCCCGCACCACCTGCGCGGCCGGGTAGGGCGACAGGCGCTGGGTGGCTGTCTGGATCGCATCCGGATCCTTGTCGATGGAGATGAGCCTTCCGCCCTGCTGCGGGTCGAGTCTCCTGGCAATCTGGGAGGAGTGTCCCGCCCCACCTGCCGTGCCGTCGACATAAATGCCGTTTGGTTTTATGTTCAGGCCCTCTATTGACTCCTGCAGCAGCACCGACACATGCTGAAATTCCATCTGATCGCCTCCAGCGTTTTGATCGATTTTATCAAAATAAAAAAATGAAGAAATTTGCAAGGTTAAAAATCAAGCTCGTCCATCGTCTGGGCAATCATCTCGGAGGTGACCTCTCCGCACATCTGTTCCCACTTCTCCTGATCCCAGATTTCCGCGCGGTTGGAAGCGCCCACGATGACAAGGTCCTTCTGCAGCTTTGCGTACTGGCGCAGGTTTTGGGGGATGAGAATTCTCCCCTGCTTGTCCGGCTGCACCTGGGTGGCGCCAGCAAACAGAAACCGCTGCAGGGCTCGCGCTTTGGAGAGCGGGAGGTTGTTGAGCTTCTGGGTCAGCTTGTCCCACTCCTCATTGGAGTAGACAAAGAGACACTCATCGCCCAAACCTTTCGAGAGGATAAAGCTTTCGCCCAGGTCCTCGCGCAGCTTTGCCGGGAAGTTGACCCTTCCTTTGGTATCCAGGCTGTGCTGGTATTCCCCGATCAGCATTGCTACACCACCTCAGCGAACATCCTTTCGGCAGGCCATGCGTCCCCTCCCACCGGGCCGGGACGTGAGGGGAATGCTCCCCCTTTGGGCACCGAAACTCACTACTTTTCCCCACTTCTCTCCACTTTGTAATTATTATATCTTTGTTTACAAAAAAAAGCAAGTCTTTTTGCAATTTGCAGCGCAATAATTTCGCGACAAAAAGCGCGTTTTTGCCACAATTTCTGTATATTTTCCAGCATTTTCCTTCTGTTTGGAAAAGTATTTTTATCCACAAAAGCAAATTCCCACAGGATAAATGTAAAGTTTCAGCCTGTATTGCTCTCCCCACCGGAAGGTTCCTTTTCTCTTTTGGGGCTACCTGTTTTATACAGATGAAAACAGTTCCGCACCACCCTGCCCCCACTTTGTGCTCAAAAGAAGCGCTTTTTCATGTCCGGCAAATCAACTAAAGAAATCTTTTGCTCCCCCCTTTCTGTTATGAGCATTTCACAAGCTATCAGAAAAATCGATAACAGCGCCCGATGGCATTAAAAATATCAATTGACGTTCGCTTGACTTTGGCTGGATTTTTCCTTACTCTTATTTTGTTAAGAAAATCAAGCCTCCACCAAGGCATTTTGTAAGAGAAAAGAGAGAAACAAGAATGGAATTAAAAAAAGACCTTCCCGAAGTTTTCAGCGAATTCAGCGAGATGCGTCAGAAATCCTTCATGGCTGCCTACGAGTTGAAGCAGAAAAATATTCCCTTCGTCGGCACCTTCTGCACCTACTTCCCGCAGGAGATTGCGATGGCGATGGGAGCCTGCGTCGTAGGCCTGTGCTCCACCTCGGATGAAACCATCCCGGACGCGGAAAAGGACCTGCCGCGCAACCTCTGCCCGCTGATCAAATCCAGCTACGGCTTTGCCAAGACCGACAAATGCCCTTACTTCTACTTCTCCGACCTGATTGTCGGCGAGACCACCTGCGACGGCAAGAAGAAGATGTACGAATACCTCGGTCAGTTCAAGCCGGTGTACACCATGGAGCTGCCAAACTCCCAGAGCCCCGAGGGCCTGGAACTGTGGACCAAGGAGATTATCAAGCTCAAGGAAAAGCTGGAATCCCACTTTGAGACCACCATCACCGACGAGGCAGTCCGCGAACAGGTCAAGGTCATGAACGAGGTTCGCCGCGCGATGAAAGAATTTTACGCGCTGACCAAGGTTGAGCCGGTTCCGATTCTGGGCCAGAATCTGTTCAGTGTTCTGTACGGTTCTTCCTTCCGCTTTAATAAGGTCAAGCTGCCGGACGAGATCCGCGCGGTCGTCGCCAAGGTCAAGGAGGAATACGAACAAAACCCAAACAAGTATCCAAAAGCTCCCCGCATCCTGGTCACCGGCTGCCCGATCGGCGGCGGCGCTTCCAAGTGCGTGAAGGCGATTGAAGATAACGGCGGACACGTCGTTGTCTTTGAAAACTGCTCCGGCGCCAAGTCCTTTGACAAGCTGGTGGACGAGGACGCACCGGACATCTACCGCGCCATCGCCGAGCGGTACCTGAGCATCGGCTGCTCGGTCATGACCCCCAATCCAAATCGCTTGGAGCTGCTGGGCCGTCTGATCGACGAGTATCGCGTCGATGCTGTGGTCGAAATCACCCTGCAGGCCTGCCACACCTACCATGTCGAGACGCTGGGTATCAAGCGCTTCGTCAACGAGGTCAAGGGCATCCCCTACATGGCGGTTGAGACCGACTACTCCACCGCTGACATCGGTCAGCTCAACACCAGAATGGCCGCCTTCATCGAGATGTTGTAGCCATGCTGACATTAGGAATCGACTCCGGCTCCACCACCACCAAGGGCGCGCTGTTTGATGGGGAAAAGGTCGTTCGCACCGCCATCCTCCCCACCTCGGCCAATCCAAAGGAAAGCATCGGGCGGCTTTATCAGATGCTGTACAATCAGGATGTGGCCTACACCGTATCCACCGGATACGGGCGCGAACTGTTGGATCAGGCCGACAAACAAATCACCGAAATCACCTGCCATGCAAGAGGCGCAGCCTTTTTAAACCCCAATGTCCGGGCGGTCGTGGACATCGGCGGACAGGACTGCAAGGCCATCCTGCTGGACAACGGGTTAAACGTCGTGGACTTCATCATGAACGATAAGTGCGCAGCCGGCACCGGCCGCTTTATCGAGGTGATGATGCGCATTCTGGAAGAGGACATCAACAACATCGACCAGTTTGTGCAGGGACACCAGCCTATCAACATCACCAGCATGTGCACCGTCTTTGCCGAAAGCGAGATTGTGAGCCTGCTGGCCAAGGGCGCCGACAAGGGGGATATCGCGCTGGGCATCATCAATTCGATCTGCCGCAGGACCTCCTTCTTCGCCCAAAAGCTCAACCTGACCGGTGAGATCTTTTTCAGCGGCGGACTGGCTCGCTTTGAGATCTTCCGCTCCACCCTGGAGAGTTACTTAAAAATCCCGGTCAGCACTTCCCCGCTTTCCCAGTACGCGGGCGCGATCGGCGCAGCGGTCATCGGGTTTAACAAAGCAAAGAGGATGCAATCTTAAAACAAACAGCAAAAAGGACTTGCCAACAAAATTGGCAAGTCCTTTTTTACTGGTTCTTTATTTTGTCAAGTCCGCCCGCAGGGAATCATTATCCCAGGACAGGATGGCGGTGGCTTCCGGTTCCACTTCCATCACCATCATTATGGACATCGTCTCCCCTGCCGGAATCTCTGCATAATACGGATCGTACTGCTGCCAGGCTGAAAAGATGCTGTCGATCACCTCGCAGTCGCCGTACTCCACATCGGTATAAAAAGTACCATTGGGGTTGAAGAAACTGTTTGTTGCATAGTTGTTGTAAAAGGTTCCCGCCACCAGGTAATAATCGTACCGATCGGTGTCCACCAGACTGTAATCGCCGGTGCAGACGTCCAGCTCCTCCCCCTCTAGCTTCTGCAGCACCAGCAGCTCTGTGGGGGTGACGTCTTCATAGCTGTTCAGCTGAAATTCCGCAAAATTTCCTGCGACAATCGTCAGGCAGATAATGACCGTCACTGTCCAAAACACCGTCTTCAATACCTTCATTCCGCCATCGCCTCCTCTGTGATCTCGACCTGAATCAGCGAAGAAACTTTTTCCACATCAGCCCACTCGGTCTGATCCAGCTGCTGGATGCAGAAAAACATCGACGAGCTTTCCTGCTGCGGTGTCATAAACAGCACGCCTTTCTCCCCAGGCAATTCGCTGCTTCCCTGGTAGGGTACGGTGATTCCCGTCTCCTGGGAGACCACATCGTTTAAATTCCAGTTATCCAGCGGGTAGTAGATGCAGCCGTCCTTCTTCAAATAGCAGTCCAGCTCGTCATAGTCAAAGAACCTTCCGTTCGTCTCCTGCTTCAAAAGCACCATGGTCAGCTCCATCCCTTCCGGGACGTCGACACCGTAGTCCTCGATGATGCCAATCTTTTCTTCATCTAGGGCAATGGTCTGTGCTCCCCGGACCCGATACTGCATACTGTCCTTGGTCTTAAAGACAGAACCAGCCTCCTGCGTCTCCACCCGCATTTCCAACAGCTCCTGCTCGACAGCCCTTCCCATCAGTTCAAATAATTTCTGCGCTGTAAAGGACACAAGGACAACCACCAGGACAAAGATAATCAGGTACTGCAGCAGGGCCGTCCCCAACCTGCTTCCCTTTTTCTGCTCCTTGTCGCTGTGCTGTCTAGCGCGATAGCCTGTTCTGGGCGGTCGCTCCTGGCTCAGTTTTGGCTGTTCCAGCTCAACACGCTGCTCTGTACTTACTTCGCGATATTTTTGGATATCGTGGTAGGAGCGGTCCCCATCCAATTTTTCCGCGTCGTCGTAGCCCCTGGTAAAAGAATTATAGCTGCCGCAGCGCGGGCACAGCTCGTCCCGATCGGTGTCATACTGCTTTCCGCAGGATTGACAGGTTATTTTCATCCGTTTTTCTCCCCTTCTCTAGCACATTTTACCCTTCTTTTTCATAGCATGGAAGGAAACAAAAAGGAAACGAGGTGCTCATCTTGCCCAAAATTTTTTTAAGTCCCTCCACGCAGCAATACAATCTTTATGTCAACAACGGCAACGAGGAATACTGGATGAATCGCATCGCCGATGCCATGGAACCCTATCTGCAGGCCAGCGGGATCGAGTTTGTGCGCAACGACCCGGACGGTACAGTGGTGGACTCGATCAACCTCTCCAACACGGCCCGCTACGGCATGCACGTTGCCCTGCACTCCAACGCGTCTCCCGAGGGGATGGAGGGGCTGCTGCGCGGCGTCGATGTCTACTACCGCCCCGGCGACAGTCAGAACGCCCTGCTCAGCCAACGCTTCGCCAACATCGTGGTCGAGGAGATGAAGAAGATCTACCCGCTGCCGCAGCGGGTCAACGCCCGCCCCACCAACTATCTGGCCGAGGTCCTGCAGACCTATTCTCCCGCCGTCCTGATTGAGGTGGCCTACCACGACAACCTGCAGGACGCCGAATGGATTCAGCAGAATGTGGAGGCGATCGCCCGAGCCATCGTGCAGGCGCTGTGCACCTATTTTGGCATCCCCTTTGCCGAGCCGCAGCCGGTGCGGCAGGGAACGGTCAACACCGGCGGAGCCAACCTCAACATCCGCAGCATGCCCACCACCGCCTCGACCATTGTGGCGGTCGCACCGAACGGAGCCCAGCTTACCATCTATTCCCAGAGCGGGGACTGGTATGCCGTGCGCTATCAAAACGCGACCGGCTATGTATACGCCCCCTATGTTACAGTCAGCGAATAAAAGAACGGAGGTGCCGTCATGAAAGTTTTTCAATGTTCTTCCGGCGGGATGGTTCCCACCATCCCCACCACCTTTCCCTCCTGCTACTCCCTGCAGACCGCTGCATCCACGCAGGACAGCGATTACCCAGGAATTTTCCCACTGAGCGCCTCCTATCCGCTAGACAGCTCCGCCAGCCATAGCCTGGTGCAAAGCAGTCCTGCCGATCCCTCTGTGACAGCCGCGCCTGCTGTGGACAACGCCGCGATTGCCGCGGAACCAGCGGTGCCTGCTGCCTCTGAGGAGAGCCCTTTGATGGAAAATGAGAGCGCCCCATCGCCCGAAGCAGCCACCGAGGTGACCCCAGAGGCAACGCCTTTGCAGGCAGCCCCTTCCATGCCGTTTGAACAGACAGTCCCGAACAGTGCCTTCGGCAGCGCGGCCCAGTTTTTGCTGCGGGATTCGCAGGCGCAAAACGCCGCAGCTTTATCGCTGCAGCCGCAGGTTGTTTCCGGAAACGATATCCGCTTCACCGGGCAGCAGCTCACCTTTGCACCGAACGGCCTTTACTTTATCTCGCTGCTGCTGAGCGCCCAGGTCGGCACATCCGGCTTTGGCGAGATCATCCCGCAGATTGCAGGGGCGCTGCGCCGCGAATATGCCGCCTACGCCAGCACCTCCTCCCAGTCGGGGACGGCGGGACTTTGCTCCAGCTTTTTGCTCAGCACTGCCGGCCAGCAGCAGCCTCTTTCGCTTGAGCTTATCTTTCACACCAGTGCGCTGCGGGGCGTCCCGGTTCAGGGAAGCCTGACCGCCTTCAAGGTCGGCACTCCTGTCGTCCTCCAATAAAAACTTTACTGGATGCGGCTTTTAAGGCCCGGCAGTTCCTGTTCAATCTTGCAATTAAACTCGTTCTGCGCGCCGCAGAACGGGCAGTCGACCACCACCTCATAGATCTGGTCGGCGACCAGCATCATCCCGCTGACCTGAACGCAGGTGTCCTCATCGGACAGCGGGCGGTGTACATATTCCCCTTCCTGCGCGGACTGATAGTACCATGTGAAATTTTTACCGCAGTTCCGGCAGCGGCGTGTATCTTTATAAAGTGCCATATCAATCATTCCTTTCTTACTGCTTATGCTCTATTATACCATTCTTTTTTCCTCTCTTCCAGTGACCGCAATCATTTTTTGTCATTCTGTCCGTTTTATGGTATACTTTTTAAAAAGGATAGAAGATTTTTGCGCTCACATAAGAATTTTCTTTGTTCACACCAGAAAGGGGAATGATTTTGATGACTCAAATTCCGGAGGTTGCCTATACCCATGCAGGAAAATTCCACGCTGACGACGTTTTTTCTGCTGCCCTGCTGCGGATCCTGCGCCCCAACATCCGTTTTGTGCGGGCCATGGGATTGCCGGAGGGCTTTGACGGCTTTGCTTTTGACATCGGCTGGGGCCGGTTTGACCACCACCAGAAGGACGCTCCTGTGCGCGAAAACGGCGTCCCATACGCCGCCTTCGGTCTTCTGTGGCGGGAGTTTGGCCAAACACTGCTGGGAGAGGAAGCGGACAATTTTGACGAACATTTTATCCAGCCGCTCGACCTGGAGGACAATACCGGCTGCGGCCACCCGCTTGCTGCGGCCATCGCCGCCTTCAATCCCTGCTGGGACTCGGACGAGGACCCGGACCAGAATTTTGAAAAGGCGGTACAGGTCGCGCACGCCATCCTGACAAGAAAGATTGCGGAGGTCAACGGCATCCGCCGCGCCGGTTCCCTTGTGCGCGCCGCCATCTCCCGGATGCAGAACCACATTGTTGTCCTCGACCGCTACGCTCCATGGAAGCAGTTTGCCGTCGAATCGGACTCGCTGTTTGTGTTCTATCCTTCCCAGCGCGGCGGGTTCAGCGCACAGGGCGTCCCGGTAAGCCAGCAGGACAACACCCTGCGCCTGCCCTTCCCGGAAAGCTGGGCCGGGCAGCCCGCCGGGGAGCTGCAGCGGCTCAGCGGCATCGCCACTTTGCGTTTTTGCCATAACAACCGCTTCTTAATCTCCGCCGACACCCAAGAGGACGCCATCCAGGCCTGCCTGCTCACCCAACAGGCCGCAAAATAGCACAGACAAAAAGGGAGCGCAAATTCCAAGCAGATGGGATTTGCGCTCCCTTTTCTTTTACATCTTGTCCAGCAGCTGCTGCATGCGGTCGGCTGCGCCGCTGAGCTGCTCATGGGTCGGCTGTCGGTCATCCTGCAGGCGCATGCGGGCAAGCAGATCCTTTGCCTGGCGCGCCGCCTCGCGCAGAGTTTGCTCCTCCTGCTGTTCCAGACGCCTGTGCGCGCGGTCGGTCAGCTTTTTGAGCCGCTCCATCTCCATAAACAGCGCGTGTTCCCGGCTGACCTCCTCAATCAGCCGGCCAAAGGGCCAGCTCTCGTTGTGCGGGGTGATCACCATCTTCACCGGCAGCTC
>ERZ780203.1270-NODE-1270-length-19390-cov-18.632170_pt1 | contig 19390 bp, 11 predicted proteins | sample MGYA00511168_ERZ780203 | MGnify/ENA primary metagenome ERZ780203 (study PRJEB29588, sample SAMEA2156577) | human gut metagenome | biome: human gut; feature: human-associated habitat; material: faeces | place: Denmark | collected 2008/2010 ...
GCTGGCCGAGGCCGTCGGCCCCCAGCTCACCTGCGTTTTTGTCGACCACGGCCTCATGCGCCTCAACGAGGGCAACGAGGTCGAGGCGGCGTTCAAGAAGTGGGACATCAACTTTGTCCGCGTGAACGCCGAGGGCCGCTTCCTCTCGAAGCTCGCTGGCATCTCCGATCCCGAGCGCAAGCGCAAGATCATCGGCGAAGAGTTCATCCGCGTGTTCGAGGAAGAGTCGAAGAAGATCGGCGCGGTCGACTTTCTTGCTCAGGGCACGATCTACCCCGACGTCATCGAATCCGGCCTTGGCAATGCCGCAGTCATCAAGAGCCACCACAATGTCGGCGGCCTTCCCGACTATGTCGACTTCAAGGAGATCATCGAGCCGCTGCGCCTGCTCTTTAAGGACGAAGTGCGTCAACTCGGCCGCGAGCTGGGGCTTCCCGAATACCTCGTCTCCCGCCAGCCGTTCCCCGGCCCGGGCCTTGCCATCCGCATCATGGGCGAGATCACGAAGGAAAAGGCCGACACGCTGCGCCTTGCCGACGCGATCTACCGCGAGGAGCTGGAAAAGGCCGGCGAAAACAAGAAGATGAACCAGTACTTCGCCGTCCTGACCGACACGCGCACCGTCGGCGTCATGGGCGATGGCCGCAGCTACGACCGCGTGCTTGCGCTGCGCGCTGTGACGACCGAGGACTTCATGACCGCCGACTGGGCCCGCATCCCCTACGAGCTGCTCGACAAGATCAGCGGCCGCATCGTCAATGAGGTCAAGGGCATCAACAGAATTGTCTACGACATCACCAGCAAGCCCCCCGCAACGGTGGAGTGGGAATGATTTCAAGGGTCGAAAAAAGCCCGTAAACACTGGATTTTTTGAGTCTTGATGCCCCTCGTGGCAACGATTTGGCAACAGAATTTCATTATTCCCAGGAAAAAGAGCTATCTGATTTCAAATGAAGTCAGGTAGCTCTTTTTTGTCATACGCCAATTATCATAAACTCTTCGTTCTTGCCAATTTTCTATCCTGCCGGGAAACTCTCCGCATCTTGACATTTTCCGCCCGCTTGCCTTATCATGTTCTTAGAAAATCAGCCCTTTGCAGCAGCGTACAGCCTGAGGTCAATGTTTTTAGGAGGGGCGGTGAATCCCTCTCCGGTTTTTAAGCAGAGATCAGCTTTCTACTGCAAGAATCGGCCTTTATGCCAGAGGATATGCTTGAGCATTGTCCGGTTTCTGATCTCCCACCGCAAGTCCGATCCACGCTGCCATTCCCTGTCATTTTTGAAGCATAAGAAAGAAGGTCAGAACAATATGAATTACACTTCCGCCGAGGCAAATAAGCTCTTGAAGAAGCTCAACGACGAATATACCGCGCTGCTCGACAAGGAAACGCGCAGCCGTGACTTCCGCGCCGCGATGGGCGAGGACGTAGCGTCCGTGCGCCCGGTCTATGATTACGCCGAGACGCAGGCGCGCCTTGCAGCGCTCGAAGAAAAGATCCGCCGTCTTAAGCACGCGATCAACTGCTTCAACACGACGCATTTTGTCGATGGCTTTGACATGACCATCGACGAGATGCTGGTCTATATCCCGCAGCTCACGAGACGCAAGAATAAGTTGCTCGAGATGAAGAGCCGCCTTCCCAAGGAGCGCGTTGAGGAGCAGTACGGCCGGCCGTCGAACATCATCGACTACCGCTACGCAAACTACGACATTGCCGCTGTGGAGGCGGACTATGAAAAGACCGCCGACGAGCTCTCCCGCGCGCAGCTCGCGCTCGACGCGGTGAACGGGCGGGAGACCTTCGAATTTGGTGAATGAGATTCTCCGTCGTTTCCATACGAATGCCAGACTATTTTGATAACAGAGTTACGATCTCCGTAAGTGTTTAGGGTTCGGTGCGAGCATCGGTTATTTTGATGGTTATTTGTTATGCCGCCCCGTGTTCAAGGTTTGGGGGACAATTGATTAAGGCATCGGTGGGGCGAGAAAACTTTCTGGGAGCCGAAGTACGGTTACAGGCTCCCACATCGAATGAACTATGCAAAAGAGCCATCTGAACTACCGTGGAGTCAGACGGTTCTTTTTCTTTCGAATTCTATGCTTCGACGATCACTTCCGCTGCGATCTCCAGTGCTTTGGTCATCAGCGCAAGACTCATGCTCGGCGCATTGCCGTCCTTTGCCTGCTCGGGCAGGTAGGGGACGTGGACAAAGCCGCAGCGCAGGGCGGGATCGTGCTGCGCGCTCTCGTGCAGGGCGCAGTAAAGAAGATTGTTGCACACGAACGTGCCCGCGGAGTACGAGAGCTGGGCAGGGATATTCTGCTCACGCAGAGCGTCGACGATCTCGCGCGTCGGGATCGTCGCAAAATAGGCGTCCGGACCTCCGGCCACGACCGGCTCGTCCGTCGGCTGCTTACCCGCGTTATCGGCGATGCGCGCATCGCGCAGATTGACGGCCACGCGCTCGACGCGTATGCAATTTGCGCCGCCGTACTGGCCGACGCAGAGCACCGCGTCGGGACGCAGCTCCGTCAAAAGTTTGTGCAGCGCAGCACCGGAGGCGTCAAACTCCGTCGGAATTTCATGCTTGATGAGCTCTGCTCCCCCGATGCGGTTGGGAAGCCGGCGTGCCGCCTCCCACGAGGGGTTGATCTGCTCCCCGCCAAACGGCGTGAAGCCTGTGACAAGTATCTTCATTTGACACTTTCCTCCCCGATCATCAGGCGGATGATCTCGTTGTCGGTCTCGCGCATACCGTCGCGCGCGATGCTGCTGACGGCGCGGATGGTGTTCTCCACGCCCTTGACGACGATGCCGTCGCCGCCGTAGAACTGGCTGTCGTGCCGGTACATCTGCATGCCGAGAAGCCCCGCCTCGACCGCCGAGGCGATCTTCGCCGCGCAGCTCGCCTTCGCCCCGTCACAGAGCATGCCGGAGTTGATGGCGAGCGCGTTGACGATCGTGTGGGCGATCTCATCATAGCGCCCGCCGTACAGATAGCAGATGCCGACCCCGGCCCCTGCGCCCGCGCTGGTCGCGCCGCAGTAGGCGGAAAGGCTGCCGATGCCCGTTTTCAGATGGATGGTGACAAGATTCGACACGACGAGCGCGCGGTAGAGCTGCTCCTCGCTCGCTTTCAGCTCGCGCGCGTAGACAATGACGGGCAGCGAAGCCGTCATGCCCTGATTGCCGCTGCCAGAGTTGATGACGACAGGCTTTTCGCAGCCGTTCATGCGCGCGTCCGAGCCCGCGGCAGCCCAGGCCTTGGCGCGGTTCTGCACGCTGTCGCCATAGGAATCGAGCAGGATTTTTCCGATGGCCGCGCCGTACTGCCCTGTCAATCCTGCCTCAGCGATGGCCGTGTTATATTCGATCTGGCGCGCGATGGGCGCGCGGACATCGTTTAAGTCGACTTCGTCGGCAAAGACGATGATGTCCTTGACCGTCAGGCTCCTGCGGCTCTCGGGCGGCTGGGCCGCCTCCTCGGAAAAGGGCTTGTTGAGCAGCACTTCGCCGTTTTTCTCGATGCGCACAACGTTTGTGTGGCTGCCGACGATCTGGACGAAGGCCGTATCCCCGCCTGCGAAAACACGCACCTGAATGTCGAATGGGCAGCGCAGCGGCGATTTGCTCACCGTGATTTCCGCCGCGGAAAGGTACTCGTCCAGCAGCGGAAGCTGCTTCTCCGTCACATTCGCCAATACCTCTAACTGCGCGTCGGCGTCGCCGACGCGTACACCCGCCGCGACCGCGACGGGAAGGCCCTTTCGCCCGCCGGTGTGCGGCACGATGACGCTCTTGACGTTTTTGATGATATTGCCGCTCACGGTCAGCTCGATGCGCTCGGGAAGTGTCCCGAGCGTTTGGCGCGCAAGCGCACCCGCGTAGGCGACGGCGATGGGCTCAGTGCAGCCCATCGCGGGTACAAGCTCCTCATGCAAAATCTGAACGTAGGTCTCATACAGCGCAGTATTCATTTTTGCTCTCCCATCTCTCATTGCGGGCGTGCGGTCTCTCCTCCGCTCGTTACCCGCTTCTCTCTCCGCTCATTGTATCGGAAATACGGTTACAATGCAATGGACTTTCCACGTTTCACGCACAAAAAGGCGATATCCGGTCGGATACCGCCTTTTTGATGCTATTCCGCTCTTACAAACCGTAAATTTCGCCGTACTTTTCCTCAAGGTACTGCGTGTAGACCGTCGGGTCGAACTTTTCGCCAAGCGCCTGCTCCAAGAGCGCGCCGGGCTTTTTGAGGCAGCCGTACTGCCAGATGTGCTCGCGGTTCCACGCGTTGATGGGCGCAAAATTGCCGGTCTTGAGGCACTCGTCCACATCGACCGTCTCTTTCATCTTGCGAAGCAGCTGTGCGCCGTAGGCGCTGCCGAGCGCGTAGGACGGGAAGTAGCCGATGCTGCCGCCCGACCAATGGCTGTCCTGCAAAACGCCGTGCTTGTCGTCCGGCACGTCGACGCCGAGGTATTCCTTGTAAAGGCGGTTCCACTCGCCCGGCAGGTCGTGCACCTTGAGTTCGCCGTGCATCACACGCTTTTCGAGCTCGTAGCGCACCATGACGTGCAGGCTGTAGGTGACCTCGTCGGCCTCGGTGCGGATGAGGGACGGCTCCGCCTTGTTGATGGCGCGGTAGAATTCCTCCGCCGTGTGGCCGCTCAGCTCGGGGAACAACTCGCAGAGCTTCGGGAACACGAAGCCCGTGAAAGCGCGCGAGCGGCCGAGCAGGTTCTCATAGAAGCGGCTCTGGCTCTCGTGGATGCCCATGGAGACACCGCCGTCGAGCACCGTATAGGCGAGATCATCCGCGCTGCCGGTATCGTAGAGCGCGTGGCCGCCCTCGTGGATAACGGAGAACATCGAGGAGGCAAAATTCTCCTCCAAATAGTGCGTCGTGATGCGCTCGTCAAAGTGCGAACCGAGGGACGTCGTAAACGGATGCTCGGTCGTGGACAAGCCGACATGGTCCAAATCGAGGCCCATCGTGCGCATCAGGTAGTCGGAAAGCTGCGCCTGCTTCTCCTCGGGAAAATGGCCGTGCAGCATCGCGTCATCGAGCTGCGGCTGCGCTTTGATCTTCTTCAGGAGCGGCACGATGTGCTCGCGCAGCGTCGCGAAAAATTCGTCGCACTGCGCCATCGTCAGCCCGTCCTCATACTCGCTGAGCCAGTAGTCATAGGGGTCCTTTTCCGGCGCGCAGTAGTGCGCGAAGCGGATGTTCGTCTCGAATATCTTCTCAAGCACCGGCTCGAAAAGCGCAAAGTCGCTCGTCTCCTTCGCCCGGTGCCATACGTCGTCCGCCTCGACAAGCAGCTGCTGGTAGGCGACGTACTCGTCCATCGGGATCTTCTGCATATTGCGGATGTCCTTGATGAGCAAAAACACCATGCGCTGCTGCTTTTCGTCGAGCTCAGATTTGCGCGCGTCGAGGAATTCGAGCAGCGCGACGGTCTCTTCACCGGTCGTGAGCTTGTAGTGCTCCTCGCTCAAAATACTCATGGTCTGGCCGCGGTTCGCCGCCGTACCCTTGGGCGCGGTGGTCGCGCCGTCGTAAAAGAGCAGGCCCATGGCGTGGCCGTAGGCCGCGAGCTTGGCCTGCAAAGCCATCAGGGACTTGATCGCTTCATCGAGAGTCATGATGATCTCCTCACTTTCTCTTTTTCTGTGAAAATATCATAGCATGAAAGGGGCTTGCTGCGCAAGGGGGACGCTGAGGTTCTCCCCCTGTGGCCGCGCAGGGACGCAGAAAAAGAGGGGGCATTCTCTCGCGTGAGAGAATGCCCCCTTGTACCCCCCAAGAGAACGCGAGGGGAGTTCCCCCCGACCCCCGACATTGGCAGTTTGCAGTTTGAAGATCTGCGCAGCCCGCGGAATCGAATGCCTGCCAAGTGTGGGTGCTATACGATTTGAGTTGCTTCTATTACCCGCTGCCGCTCTGCCTGTATGAGCGAAAAATTCATCATTTCACTATTTTTTCTCTCACGGTTTCGCAAGCATCTGCACTGACGACCCCCTGTTCTTTCAGCAGTGCCAGCACTGAAGCAAGCGCATCCTGCGGATCACACCAGACATCCGGAACATAGCCCCTGTGATCGACATTTTCTCCGTCCCCATAGAGGAAAAGCGTTGACCCAAAGCGCACACCGATGCCGGTATATGGCAATGTAAAGGTGCTGATATTTCCGCAGAGCTGGTATCCCGCCGTGTTGCTGCCGACAACGAGCACATTGTCAAGTGTTTTCAAAAGCTGTACCGCGCCCTCGCCGGACGAGCCGCAATGATCGTCAACCAACACGATGATCGGAATATCATTTTCATACCAGGTCCCGTGGACTTCACGGGCAAAGCAAGTTCCCTCATCTTCCGGCAGCAAACTCTCGCTGTTCTCCGCAGCAAAAAGGGCGCTGTTTTTCTGCGCATACAGCATGGAGGTCTCAATACTGTTCTGTGTTCCGAGGAAACTCTGTATCCACTTTCTCGGCCAACTGTCCGAGCCGCCAACATTGCCGCGCAGGTCATAGATCACCGCTTTGCTCCCGCGTGCTTTTGCCCCTTCCCGAGCATAGCGTGCAAGCATATTATCATATGTGCCGGAAACAAGGCTGCGGAGGGAAACATAGGTAAGACCGTCTTCCTGTATCAGGCGGTAATCCAGCGTGCCGAGGTCAACATCAAGCGGCTGACTCTCCGTCCAGTCAAGGCGATAGATTTTCGCTTTTCCAGAAGAATTTTTCAGTGTGACACTGCTCTGCACGGCGTCCTTCCGCAGCGCAAAAAGCGTCGGCTGATAAACAATGCGTCCGTCTTGCAGAAGCGTCGGCTGCACGCTGACATGTTCATCGGAGAAGCTACTCAATGTCCACCTCTCCCCGTCATTCACCATATAATAGCTGCCGTTGACATCCTTTGAAAAAAAGAATCCGTCGGCAAAGAAGTATTCATATCGCACCTGCGCCTCGATCTCTTCCGCCGCCGGTTCATAAATCATGGCATGCGCGTCGTGCGTAAGCATGAATGCGAGAGATTCCTGCAGTTTTTCTCCCAGCGCAGAAACTTTGATCTCATCATCCTGTGAGGAAAGCCATTGTGTCACAGCGTCCTCCGCTGCGTCAAATTTTTCCTGCCCAAAGTATTCGTAAGCGCCGTAAGCGCTTTGCAGCGTGCGGAACAGCAGGGAAACATCAGACTGCGACTGTTCCTTCGACACCGTCTCCATCGCGGCATGACCTCGTAAAAGGCTCTCCACCTCGCTCTCGCTCAGCAGCCCTGCCGAGGCGGGGGCATCCGAAATCGCATCGGCAAAATCAGCCGCGGAGGGAACGTGCTCCAGTTCTGCGCGGTGAGTTTGTGAAGTCTCCACCATCAAAGAAGAAAGTTCTTCTCCTTCCGGAGCGTAGGAAAAGTCCAACGTCTGCGGTGCGCCGCAGGCTGACAAAAGCAGCAGCAAAACTATTGTGCTGCATATAGCAAATCTTTTTTTCACAAATTATCCCCCTATGGAAAGTGTGAAGGTATCATAGCAAATTAAAAACCTGTTTTCAATCATTGACAGGGAACGTTCTTATAAAAAACAGGACACCCAGTTCGGATGTCCCGTATCTATTTGGCCTACCGAAGCAAAAAACAACGCTTTTGCGCCGTACAAGCGTTTTGCGCAGCAAAACCTTGGCGGAGGGCGAATTCACTTCGCCCGAGCATTTTAATTTCCTGCCGGAATCCAAAAAAGAGGTCACAACATACGTTGTGACCTCTTTTTTGGAGCGGGCGACGAGGCTCGCTCGCAGCACTGCCGTGCCGCGACACGCACAGCGGGCGACAAACGCCCCACCGGGGCGTTTTCTCGCTTCGCTCGCGCCCTGTTCGACCCTCTGCCCGCTGGAACCAAAAAATAAAGGCATGACTTACGTCATGCCTTTATTTTTTGGAGCGGGCGACGAGGCTCGAACTCGCTACCTCCACCTTGGCAAGGTGGCGCTCTACCAGATGAGCTACGCCCGCGGAACAAGATGTACTATACCAGACATTTTTCGCTTTGTCAAGCATAGATTTTAGGATTCTGTTGCAAAATGCGGGGGGCTGTGATACACTTGCCCGGTAAATCGTATTTTTCAGGAGGCAGTCATGGCCACTTTACAGGAAGAGATCTCCCGCCGCCGGACGTTTGCGATCATTTCGCACCCGGACGCCGGTAAAACCACGCTGACGGAAAAGTTCCTGCTCTACGGCGGAGCCATCGCGCAGGCGGGTGAAGTCAAGGGCAAGCGCGAGCGCGCGGCAAAATCCGACTGGATGGAAATCGAAAAGCAGCGCGGCATTTCGGTCACGTCGTCGGTCATGCAGTTCCAGCACGGCGGCTACTGCATCAACATCCTCGATACCCCGGGACATCAGGACTTCTCCGAGGACACCTACCGCACGCTGATGGCCGCGGACAGCGCCGTCATGGTCATCGACGGCGCGAAGGGCGTCGAGCCGCAGACGCGCAAGCTCTTCAAGGTCTGCGCCCTGCGCAATATCCCCATCTTTACCTTTATCAATAAAATGGACCGCGAGACGCGCGACCCGCTCGAGCTCTGCGAGGAGGTCGAGCGCGAGCTCGGCATCGACACCTATCCCGTCAACTGGCCGATTGGCTGCGGCAAGGAGTTTGCCGGTGTGTACGACCGCGATAAGCGCTGCATCCTGCACTTCACCGACGCGGGCCACGCCAAAAAGGCGGGCATCACGGAAATCGAGCTCGATGATCCCGCGCTCGTCGACCTGATCGGTCAGGCCCGCCGCGATACGCTCGCCGAAGAGGTCGAGCTGCTCGGCGCAGGCCGCGACTTTGACCTGGACGCCGTGCGCCACGGTAAGCTCTCCCCCGTGTTCTTCGGCAGCGCGCTGACGAACTTCGGCGTCGAGCCGTTTTTGAATGCGTTTTTAGAGATGACCACGCCGCCGCTGCCGCGTGTGAGCGACGCGGGCGAGGTGGACGTCTACTCCCCTGAATTCTCGGCTTTCGTCTTCAAGATCCAGGCCAATATGAACAAGGCCCACCGTGACCGCCTTGCCTTCATGCGCATCTGCTCGGGCAAGTTCGAGCGCGACACCGAGTATTTTCACGTCCAGTCCGGCCGCAAGATGCGCCTCTCTCAGCCGCAGACGATGATGGCCGCCGAGCGCGAGATCGTCGACGAGGCCTACGCGGGCGACATCATCGGTGTATTCGATCCCGGTATCTTCTCGATCGGCGACACGATCACGACACCCGGCAAGAAGTTCCGCTTCTCCGGCATCCCGACGTTCGAGCCCGAGCACTTCATGCTCGTCTCACCCAAGGACACGATGAAGCGCAAGCAGTTTGTCAAGGGCGTGGAGCAGATCGCACAGGAGGGCGCCATCCAGATCTTCAAGATGCCCGACAGCGGCTTTGAGGACGTGGTCGTCGGCGTGGTCGGCACGCTGCAATTCGACGTGTTCGAGTACCGTATGAAAAACGAGTACGGCGTCGACCTGCGCATGAGCGGCCTTCCCTACGAGCACCTGCGCCTGATCCGCGAGTGCCCGTGCGACGTGAAGGACCTGATGCTCTGCTCGGGCTCCCGCGTGCTCGAGGACTTCAAGGGCCGCAAGCTCATCGCCTTCGGCGGCGAGTGGAGCGTGGGCTTCCTCACCAAGCACAACGAGGGGCTCGTCCTCGACGACTGGCTCAGCGTGTAACAGATAACACCTATAATATAAGGAGAGACGCGGCTTTCGCCGCGTCTCTTTCGTTATAAAAGCATCGCAGACTTTGCCGCCCGCAGGCGGCAAATGATCTGGATCTTTTTTTCTGGCGACACGCGCGTCAGAAAAAACACTCTGCGCGGAGCGTGTGTCGAGCCCGCGAGGCACAAAGCGAAGCGAAACTTTCTCAAAAAAGTGGTGACACCACTTTTTTGAATGATCTTACGCGTTGTAAACGTCCTCGTTCAGCGCGCCCTCGGACTTGGCGACATAGATGCTCGTGGCGGAATCGCCGACAACATTGAGCGCGGTGACGAGCATCTCGATGGGGCGGTTGATGGCGAGGATGAGGCTGTAGGCCAGCATAGCCGCGTCGTTCACATAGCCAAGACCGGAGAGGATGGTGAAGAGGATGATCGCGCCGGAGCCGGGCGCCGCGGGCGTACCGGCAGAGGCGATGAGCGCGAGCAGCGCAATGACCACAAGCTGCGTGAAGCTGATCTGATAGCCTGCGCAGCCGGCGATGAAGAGCGTCGCGATGACCTGCATGATGGCCGTGCCGTTCATGTTGATGGTCATGCCGAGCGGCAGGACGAAGGAGGCGATCTTCTCATCCACGCCGAGCTCCTCGACCGTGGTCTTGACATTGAGCGGGAGCGTGGCCGCGCTCGAGGAGGTGGAGAAGCCGAAGACCGCGACGCGCGTGATCTTTTTGGCAAACTTGAAGGGATTCAGGTGCGCGAAGACCGCGATAAAGGCAGGGTAGCCGACGATGAGGAAGATGAGCAGCAGCACAACCGTGAGGATGACATAGGCGACGGCGGGCTTGAGGTGCTCGACACCGTAGGAGGCAAAGGTGCGCGTGAGCAGCATGAAGATGGCAACGGGGCCGAACTTGCTGACCACGAAGTTGAGGAAGACGATGACCACGTCGTTGAGTTCCTGAATGAGCTTGCGAAGCGTGGCAGTCTTCTCCTCGCCGAGCGTCTTCATGCACAGGCCGAGGGACACGGCGAGGAAGACGACGGCGAGCACCGCGGTGTTGCTCGAGAAGGTGGAAGCGATGTTCGAGGGGATGACGTTCAACACGACGAGCAGCGGATTGGAGCCCGCCGAGCCTGAAACGCTCTCGAGCCCGTCGACCGCAATGTGGAACACGCCCATGTTATAGAAGACGATGCCGCACACGCAGGCGAGCAGGAGCGCAAAAAAAGAACAGATCAGGAAACCTTTGATACACTTGAAAGAAATTCTGCCAAGCGTACTGGTATCGGAGATCTGTCCTATTGCTAACGTAATGGAAGTGAAAACCATCGGCACGATCACGAGCTGTAATGCACGGATGAACATCTGACCGGCCAAATAGAAAAGGCCAAGCGCGCTGCTCGCTCCGGCAGCGGTGATATCCTGGAACAAAAGATCATTGATGGTCGTCCACACCGCTTCCTGTCCGGAGGCATTCAAATGCTCGCGGAGGAACAAAAACAGGAGACCGGCCGTCAGTCCCGCAACCAGGGAGATGGCCATTTTCGTTGCCAGTGTTTTCTCTTTCCTTACTTTCATGTGTCGTATCCTTTCTTTTCCCGCGCCCGCCTGCCCCATTTTGAGGCCCGCGTTTGCGATTTTTACGAGCATACTACGCGGCGCCGCAATTGGCAAGTGGCGTTTCCGCTAAATATGAACGAATTTTGAACGCGTTCCGCGTTGGTATTGACAAAATTCCAATTTTTTCGAAAAAATAAAGAAACCGCTAAATTATCTGTTGACAAATGTCGAACGGAGGCATATGATACGCACGTAAAAAAAGAGTAGGTGCAGCCGCTTCGACCGCATCTCAAACGATAATAGCAAACCCGGTGAAAACCGGCGACGCAAAGCTATAGGGCCTTACCCCTGGAAACAGGGCTGGCAGCCAGTTACCGAAAGGAGATCGCCGTATGAAACGGCTGTTTCGTCATGCCTGCGCTATGCTCGCAGTGCTTATTGTCATGTCCATGTTCACGGTTGTGAACGCCAGCGCTGCCAATGGCACCACCATTGACACCACGAATGCCAAGTATGGTTTCGTCACCGTCAACTACACCTCCAATGCCAAATTGAAGGTCGGCATCCAGTACGGCAACGAAAAGACGTCTTACAAAAACTGCCCGAGCGGCAAGGACGCCGTCTTCTCCCTCGAGCAGGGCGATGGCACCTACACCATCTCCCTCTGCGAGAACATCTCCGGCACGACCTACCGCGTCGTGACCAGCAAGCGCGTCAACGCCAAGATCGAAAACGCCTACGCCCCTTACCTCATCGCCACGACCGACGTGCAGTTCACCTCCGGCGACGATGTGTGCAAGAAGGCCGCCGCGCTCTGCAAGGACGCCAAGACCGACATGGACAAGGTCACCGCGATCTACAACTACATCGCCGGTCACTACACCTACGACACCAAGCTCGCGAGCGACATCACCTCCGGCAAGGTCAGCAAGTACATCCCCGACACCGCCGCCACCCTGAACAGCAACAAGGGCATCTGCTACGACCTCGCGTCCCTCTTCGCCGCCATGTGCCGCAGCCAGAACATCCCCTGCACCCTCACCAAGGGCTACGTCGGCAGCAGCTACCACGCTTGGAACAAGGTCAACGTCAGCGGCAACTGGTACCAGATCGACATGGCCTATGCCGTCACCAAGCGCGTCATCAACGAGACCACCTTTGCCGGCTGCGTCTCCCCCCTGACCTACTCCCAGCAGAGCGACACGCTCGCCGTGTCCGCGGTGGCGTAAAAAATCACAATTCGTCGAAGTACGGCGGCAGGTATTTCTTGCCGCCGTTTTTTTCTGCGCATTATTAGTTCTGTTAATATCTTATATATTTTTTGAAAATCGCCTTGCGTTTTTGGGCAAATCTGGTATACTGTAAACATAAAATATTGGCAAACACAAATATCTGTGCGGCTCGCAGAAGAGCAACTGTACAGAAAAAGGCACAGCAGGCGAAAGCCTGTGTCGCAAAGCCACGGACCTAAACGGCGCTCGCGCCGCACGGCAGCCGGTTGCCAAATGCAGATCACCTCCCCCCTTCTTCGCGCCGTACAGGCAGAAGAAGGAGGATTTTTTTATGTCTGAGAAGAAAGTTGGCAAGCGCCTTCTCACCTGGGTCCTGGTCCTCGTGATGACCCTGTCGCTATTGCCGCTGAACGTGCTGGCGGCAAATGCGGACGGACAGCCGAATTCGTTCGTTGAAAAGACCAACGGAGCAGTAAATATCAAGAAGTCTGTTTCGGATGATGGCACAAACCTGACGTTGGAAGCGTGGGTCACCGACGAAATGAGTACAATGCAGACCTATGTACCAATGGATATTGTCCTCGTATTGGATGTGTCCGGCTCAATGGATGAAAAAACAGAGTCTTATGCTTATCAAAAAACAGAGAAGACTAAGTGGGCACCTTCTGATATTGATCGGGCAAGCGAAACCTACTACGCTAAACTTGGCGGTATATACTATCCTGTAAGCTATAAGCACACTCGCGTTGACAGATACCATAATCAGTATTGGTTGGAAGCCAATGGTCAGATAATCGGTACTAAGGTCTCTCGTTATTGGGATACGTCCTATCATGGAGTTCTGTATACCTATAATAAAACAACTGGAACTCAGACGAAATTACAGGCCATGCAAAAAGCTGTCAACAGCTTTATCGACAGCGTTGCAGGACAAAAGGATGGCAATGATCCGGTTGCCCACAGAATCGGAATTGTCAAGTTCTCGGGAAACAAGTCCGACAGCATTGGCAATACTACCTATAAAAAAAGCGGATATACTTACAATCACACGCAGGTTCTTAAAGGATTGACGGAAGTAACAACGGGTGCAGAGCAGCTGAAAAGTAGTGTAGATTCCCTAAAGGCAGCCGGCTGCACATCTGCCGACTATGGCATGGAAAAGGCAACTGAACTTTTGAACAAACGCAATGGCGACGCTGCAAAACGTCCCGCTGTTGTCATCATGTTTACGGACGGTGAACCGAACCGCGATAGTGGTTATGACAAGGGCGTTGCTGGTGCTGCGGTCGAGGCGGCAAAGGGTCTGAAAGATAAAGGCATCAAAGTTTATACAATCGGTATGTTTGGAGAGGCAAATCCGTCTGATACTAGCAATGAGTTCAATCAATATATGCACGGCGTATCTTCGAATTATCCCAATGCAGTAAATGACAAGAATTCCTCCTCCGGTGTAAATCTTGGTGCTCGTGCTTCTGGAAATTATTATTTTGCCGCTGCCAATGCTGGTGAGTTAGATAAAATTTTCCAGCGTATCAGTCAAGAGGTTTCCAGCCTTAAGCTGGACGTTGGCAACGATACGGTACTGAGCGATACCCTGTCCAGCTACTTTGAACTGAATGCTCCGGAGGGAGCCGAAAATTCCGGCATTACGGTCAAGAAGGCCGATATCGCAAGCAACGGCCAAAGTTGGAAAAATGCAATTGCTGCCAGCGGCGTTGATGTTACCATTACTGGTGGCAAAACGATCAATGTTACTGGATTTGACTATAAGGCCAATGCTGTTACCAAACACACAGACGGCAATTACACTGGCGCAAAGCTGATCATCACGATCCCCATCAAGCCGAATCCCGACGCCGCATGGGAAGCCGTCACGAAGAACTATCCCACCAACGAGACGACCGGCGACAAGCAGGCAGGTCTCATCTATAAGGATGAAGCAGGCCACGAAGCAAAAACCCTGCTTGATAAATCTCCGACCGTGCAGCAAACGGCGTATACTGTTGAATTCAAGACAGACGGCAACGGCACTCTGAATGGTACGACCACCTATACGGTGCTCGCTGGAACCAAGTGGAATGATAATAATATTACCCCCCCCGAGCCGGCACCGAATAGCGACGACTTTACGTTCGATCAATGGTCCCCTGCTCTTCCTACAAATAATCCGTCCATCGACAGCAACTTGACCTATACCGCAACGTTCAAGTCGGCAAAAGCCAGTTATAAGGTGGAGCATTATCTCCAGAATTTGGATAATGACGAGTATACGCTGGAAGATACCGAAGCGAATCTGTCGGGGACGATTGGTACTCAAGTAAAGGCTGAGCCCAAAACCTATACCGGCTTTACCTACAGTGACCAAGTCTCTACTATGACAAAGTCTGGCACTGTTACGGAAGACGGTGAGCTTACGCTCAAGCTCTACTACACCCGTAATACTCATAATGTGATTTATCAAATCACCGGCAGCTACTTTGCAAATGAAGAGTATGCAAAGCAGGAGAACATTAAGTATGGTGCACCGCTAACCCCGATTAACAACAACATGTCCAAGTCCGGTTATGAGTGGAGCGGTTGGTCTTCCCTTCCTGCGACAATGCCGGATGATGATGTCACTGTGACGGGTTATTATACCGCTGCCGACGGCACTGATTACCAGGTTGAGCACTATCTGGAAAATCTGAATGGCGGCTTCACTCTGGAAGAGACCGAGTCTCTGAACGCCAAGACTGATACAGACGTTACCGCAACGGAAAAGAGCTATACCGGCTTCACCTTTGATAGCTCCGTTGCAGGTACAGTTCAGAGCGGTAAGGTCGACGCCGAAGGCAGCCTTGTCCTCAAGCTGTACTACACCAGAAACAGCTATAAGGTGACATACAGCTATGATGGCGCTGCGCCCGACGATGCCACGCCTTCCCTTCCCGGGGAAGACTCCTTTAAGTACGGCGCATCTGTGACGGTTGCGGATTTACCGACCTCTGAAACGCATAATTTCAATGGCTGGAACACATCTGATGCAGAGATCAGCAACAACCATTTCACCATGCCCGCCAAGGACGTAGCACTGACCGGCCACTGGACCACAAAGGAAATTGAGCCGACCTATGTTACCGTGACAGTCAACTACTATCAGGATGATTTGACTGGTACGCCGATTGGCACGGAGACTATGACCGCAGCGGTTGGCGATACGATCACTCTTAACAATGTTAATGCCCCGACGCTCAACGCGTACCAGCCCGATGGCTACAAGTCCGGTGTCCAGCAGGAAAAGCCTTATAAGGTGACTGGTGATAATGACGTTATCAACGTCCTCTACACCAAGCTCGGCACGATCCAGCTCGGCGAATTCATCTTCAAGAACTTTGAGAGCAGATACGGCGCAAGCACCGAAGAGACCTTCTATGCCTACGCAACGGTGACGCCTATTAAGAAGACTTCCGCCGAGTCCGCTGAGTCTGAGCAGGTCGAACAGTTTGAGCAGTCCGCCCCCTCCTCTGAGGCCCCTGCGCCTGAGCAGTCCGGCGAACTTAAGCAGTCCGCCCCCTCCTCTGAGACCCCTGCGCCTGAGCAGTCCGGCAAACCTGAGCAGTCCGGCCCCTCCTCTGAGACCCCTGAGCCTGAACAGCAGCCTGTCATTGAGGTCAGCGGTAGCTTAACTCTGAACGATGATCTGGTTAAATATGAAGGTTCTGTCACTCTGAAGGCTGGTTACTCGAACTCGAAACAGTTCACGTTTGAGGAAATTTCCCTGCGCGCAGGCAAGTACTACGTTGAAGTGTACGAGCGCGACGACGGGAACGATAATGTCGTTTACGACGATACGACATATTCCTTTACCCTGACTGTAAACGAAGACGGCACTTACCGCGCAAGTGATTTTGCATTCTGTGCGGAAGGTAATGGTGAATTTGTTCCGATGAAGAATGCAACGAAGGTTGAGTTTACCAACGAGTACACCTATCGCCGTCCGCATCATCCCCGTCCCAAGCCCACCGTGGAGATCGAAGACGATGACGCGCTCGGTCTGAACACGACCGATCACTTCGCCTATATCGTCGGTTACGGCAACGGCGAGGTCCGCCCGCAGAACAACATCACTCGCGCCGAGGTTGCGACCATCTTCTTCCGCCTGCTGACCGACGACGTCCGCGACGAGAACCTGACCAAGACCAACCGCTACTCCGATGTGGCCGCTACCTCCTGGTACAACACCGCGGTCTCGACCCTCAGCTCCATGGGCATCATCACGGGTTATCCCGACGGCACGTTCCGCCCGAACGCCGCCATCACCCGCGCTGAGTTCGCCGCCATCGCCGCCCGCTTCGACAACGACGGCGACAAGACCGCTGCGAAGTTCAGCGACATCGCGACCCACTGGGCCAAGGACGAGATCAGCATCGCCTACAACAACGGCTGGATCACCGGCTATCCCAATGGCACCTTCGGCCCCCAGCGCGACATCACCCGTGCCGAGACCATGACGCTCGTCAACCGCGTCCTCAACCGCCAGCCCGAGACCGAGGACGATCTTCTCCCGAACATGACGGTCTGGACGGACAACGCGAACCCGAAGGCCTGGTACTACCTCGCCGTTCAGGAAGCGACGAACAGCCACTACTACAAGTTCAAGACGAACTCCAAGTATGAGAAGTGGACCGAGCTGCGCGAGACCCGCGACTGGACGCTGCTCGAAAAGTAAGCGAAAATCCTCCACCCCCTATTGTAAAAGGAAGAACCGCTCGCAAGAGCGGTTCTTCCTTTTTTGCACTCCCCTCGCGATCTCAAAATCCATTGACAAAGCGAACGTTCCTGTGTATCATATCAACATACTTATAAGATAGGATTTATCTCAATGACCACTATTTACGCGGACAACGCCGCGACGACCCAGATGAGCCGCGCCGCGATCGACGCCATGCTCCCCTATCTGGAGACGATCTATGGCAACCCCTCAAGCCTGCATTCCGTCGGCCAGCAGGCGGCCGGGGCGCTGCTCAGCGCGCGCGACCGCATCGCCAAGTGCCTGAACGCTTCCCCGCGCGAAATTTACTTCACCTCCGGCGGCAGCGAGGCCGACAATCAGGCCATTCTCTCCGCCGCTCGCCTCGGCGAGCGCAAGGGCAAAAAGCACATCATTTCGACCGCATTCGAGCACCACGCCGTGCTGCACACGCTCCAAAAGCTTGAAAAAGAGGGCTTCACCGTCGAGCTGCTCCCCGTCGGCCCCATCGGCACCGTGACGGCGCAGCAGGTGAAAGACACCATCCGCGAGGATACGTGCCTGATTTCCGTCATGTACGCCAACAACGAGATCGGCTCCATTCTGCCGATCCGCGAGATCGGCGCAGTCTGCCGCGCGGCGGGCGTGCTGTTCCACACCGACGCTGTGCAGGCGGCCGGTCATCTGCCCATCGATGTCAAGGCGCAGAACATCGACCTGCTGTCGCTCTCCGCGCACAAGTTCCACGGCCCAAAGGGCACCGGCGTGCTGTACGCCCGCCAGGGCATCGCCCTGACAAGCCTCATCGAGGGCGGCGCGCAGGAGCGCGGCAAGCGCGCCGGCACGGAGAATATTCCCGCCATCATGGGCATGGCCGCAGCCTTCGAAGACGCCTGCGCACACATTGACGAGAATGCAAAAAAGGTCAGCGCCCTGCGCGACCGCCTGATCGATGGCCTGTCCAAGATCCCGCACAGCGCGCTCAACGGCGATCCCGTGAATCGTCTCCCCGGCAACGTGAGCTTCTGCTTCGAGGGCGTCGAGGGCGAGAGCCTGCTGCTTCTGCTCGACGCAAAGGGCATCTGCGCGTCGTCCGGCAGCGCGTGCACATCCGGCTCGCTCGACCCAAGCCACGTACTGCTGGCCATCGGCCGCCTGCATGACATGGCGCACGGCTCGCTGCGCCTGAGCCTGTGCGAGTGGAACACCGACGAGGAAATCGACCGCATCCTCGAAGCCGTGCCCGAGGTCGTGGAATACCTGCGCGGTATGTCACCGCTGTGAAACGACCTCGTCAGCGGCAAAAAGCTGTTCACTTTATAAGCACGCGGCAAAATAAGGCAAAACGATAAATGCGGCATCGCTTCCGTCATAGAAAATCTCTGCGCGGAAACGTGCCGCATGATGTGAGGAAATATGGATAAGGTACTCATTGCGATGAGCGGCGGTGTGGACTCGAGCGTCGCCGCATTTTTGATGAAGGAGCAGGGCTGCGAGTGCATCGGCGCGACGATGAAGCTCTTCCACAACGAGGACATTGGCGTCAGCCGCACGAAGACCTGCTGCTCGCTTGAGGACGTCGAGGACGCGCGTCTCGTCGCGCTGCACCTCGGCATCCCCTACTATGTCTTCAACTTTTCAGACGACTTCAAGGGGCAGGTCATCGACCGCTTCATCTCGTCCTATGAGCGCGGCGCGACGCCAAACCCCTGCATCGACTGCAACCGCTACCTGAAGTTTGAGCGGCTCTACGAGCGCGCCCGCATTTTAGGCTGCGACGCCATTGTGACCGGCCACTACGCGCGCATCGAGCAGGAAAACGGGCGGTGGCTGCTCAAAAAATCGCTCGATGAGAGCAAGGACCAGAGCTACGTGCTCTACTCGCTCACGCAGGATCAGCTGGCGCACACGCGCCTGCCGCTCGGCGCGATGCACAAGAGCGAGACGCGCCGCATCGCGGAGGAACAGGGCTTCTACAACGCCGACAAGCCGGACAGTCAGGACATCTGCTTCGTGCCGGACGGCGACTACGCTGGCTTTATCGCGCGCTACACGGGCCGCAACTGCCCCGCGGGCGACTTTGTCGATGAAAGCGGCCGTGTGCTCGGCCAGCACAAGGGCATCGTGCACTACACCGTCGGCCAGCGCAAGGGCCTCGGCATC
>ERZ780203.1272-NODE-1272-length-19367-cov-35.821044_pt1 | contig 19367 bp, 24 predicted proteins | sample MGYA00511168_ERZ780203 | MGnify/ENA primary metagenome ERZ780203 (study PRJEB29588, sample SAMEA2156577) | human gut metagenome | biome: human gut; feature: human-associated habitat; material: faeces | place: Denmark | collected 2008/2010 ...
CTTTGTTCCCACTATTTGATTATAGTTTTATTTAAGAATACCTTGCCGCATATTTTTTTACTCCTTTTCTGGAATGAAACTATTATATCACATCAGCTTTAGGAAAGCAAGTACCTAAAAGAAATTTTTCTTCCCCTTATTGTAGGAGTACAATACATATTGGACAGGAGAATAAAAAAGGATGAGGGATAAGGCCTCATCGGTTAAAGTTGGAGTTGCAGACAACAACTTGACGAGAGGGGGCCATATCCTTCATGAGCAAGAGTATAACACAGGACATGGCGTATCGGCAATCCCTGATGAAGTACGCGGAGAAATACGGCGTCAGCCGGGCCAGCCGGAAGTATAACAAGAACCGGTCGTATATCTACTTTTGGAAGAAACGCTGGGACGGCAGAGCAGAATCCCTGGTTTGCCAGTCCCGGCGGCCCCACAGCCATCCAAACCAGCACACAGAAGCAGAACTAAAACTGATCCGGGATATGCGCCGCCGCAACCCAAAGCTGGGTATGGTGGAGCTGTGGCACCGGCTGCGGCAGCGGGGCTACACCCGCCGCCCAGAGAGCCTGTTCCGGGTAATGAAAAAGCTGGGGCTGTTCCCACCCAAAGAGAAGAAACCGGCCTGCAAGCCAAAGCTCTACCAGCAGATGACCTATCCCGGCCAGCGGGTCCAGGTAGATGTGAAGGTGGTCCCCCGCCGCTGCATCACCGACTCGGAACTCCGCCTGTTTCAGTACACCGCCATTGATGAGTTCACCCGCCTGCGCTTCCTGGCTGCTTACCCGGAGCAGTCCACCTTTTCCTCCGCTGACTTTCTGAAAAAGTTGTTCAAGTGGTATGCGCGCCGAGGAATCCGCGTGGAATGCGTCCAGACGGATAATGGCTTTGAATTTACCAATCGTTTCTCCAACAGCAAGCGGGATCTCCCTACTTTGTTTGAGACTACCGCCGCCCACCTGGGTATCCGCCACAAGCTCATCCGCCCCTATACTCCTCGCCACAACGGTAAAGTGGAGCGAAGTCACCGCGAGGATCAGAAACGCTTCTATTCCTGCCGCAGCTTTTACTCGCTGGAGGACTTCGCAAAACAACTTACACTCCACAACCGCCGCTCCAACAACTTCCCCATGAGACCGCTTAGTTGGCTTTCTCCGAACGAATTCACTGTCCAATATGTTTGACAAACCTACACTAAAAGAAATTTTTCTTCCCCTTATATGTAACAATCATACCGGCTTCCTAGCGTTCAGAATGTTTTCTGCTGTCTGCTGTGGTGTTTGGTTGGAATTGTCCAACCAAAAGCCGATCCGTGGTGTTGTCTGCATTTTACTAAATACAAATTCAATGTATACAGAAAGATATAAGGAGTGGGAGGGATTCCGCCGTAGTTGGCATTGTAGGAAAATCCAAAAGTTTAGATTTTCCCACAATGCTTATCTTTTGGTCTTTGGTTCGGAATAGTGTAGTGCTGGCGGTCTATCTCTTGTTTTCGGTTGCTTGCTTCCTTACCGTACATGAGCATTTGCACCCGGATTGTCGTTTCCATATCCCTCCAAGAGATTGATAACGCCCCAAATGCCTAAGCCTGCGCCCAGTGCGATAACAAGGGTCTGTAATACGTCGATAGCAGAGTTAAAAAATTCCATAAAGCTCCTTTCTGCCGCAAATGCGGCTTGCCCTATAAAAGGGCATAAAAAACGGCGGTCAGTTTTCAAACTGCCGCGGTCATAAGTCCCCGCGCTGCCTAAAGTTCTGCCGCGCGGCGGTATTCAGTTGTCAGTGTGGGCGATAGGAATTTTTGTAGGGGCGCGTATCATGCAAGTTGTCTTTTTCTTTGTTACTGCGTCAATTCCTCCTTTCTTTTCAGCCGGGAACACACATTTTTCGTCATTCCAAAAGATAGCTCCTACGCTGCATATACTCGGTAACGTAAAGGGTCTGTTCCCCTCCGCGTTCCTGCAAATACTCCCGCAGAGCGTTTTCTGCATTTTCTATCATCTTTGTAAAATAATGTTCACGACGTATATCATCAGTTTTTGTTTTCTGTCTGCTCATAGTATAACCTCCCGTAAAATCAAAGTTCCCGCCGCACCCGTTTCTGCTCATACAGGGCTTCACACCGTTTCACAAACTGCTGGATAGCTGCCTGCCGTTGCTGTTCCCGTCGCTCGGCAATGAAAACAAGCCCGTTTATGGCTTCTGTGATTTTCTTATCTTTTTTCTTCTGCATACGTCTATTCATGGTCGGTGTCCTCCTGCAAATCTGCTTCGCTGATTTCGTAATAGTCAAAGGGTTCGTCCGGCTTTACAAGGGCGGGTCTGCGCCTTAAATGCTTTTCCATATCAAAGGTATTTTTCTTGTCATAGTCGGAAAGATATTTATAGTTGGGGTGCTTTGTAATGTCATACTTATCAGAGAAGAACGGGCGTACCCCTCGTAGTTGTAAGATACATTTCCCGCCGTCCATGACTGCAATTTCATCTTCGGTCATAAGCTGCTTGCCTAACTTCTGATAGTTCAGCCCATGTGATACCTCACGCCCCCGGTTCTCGGAAGTGTTGAAGCTGTCAATGGTTTCTTTCCCCAAGATTTCCGACATTTCTTTGAGGGTGGTTTTCTCCTTGCCGCCCAAGAAAAGGGTGGTGTCGCAGTTGCCGGCTATGGTATCGGCGTTATCTTTGTATATCGCCTTTAGCTGCGACTGGCTTTGCAGAATGATTGAAGCAGAGATTTCCCGGCTTCGGATAGTGGCTATGAGCTTTTCAAACTTCGGTATCTGCCCGATATTTGCAAACTCGTCTAACAGACAGCGTACATGGACGGGCAGCCTGCCGCCGTATTCATCATCTGCCTTGTCGCAAAGAAGATTGAAAAGCTGCGTGTAAAGAATACTCACAACAAAGTTAAAAGTGTCGTCGGTGTCGCTGATAATGACAAACAGGGCGGTCTTACGGTCGCCTATGGTATCAAGTTCCATTTCGTCGGTTTCCATAAGGTCGCGCAGCTCTTTAATGTCAAAAGGGGCAAGCCGCGCCCCGCAGGAAATGAGGATAGAGCTTCTTGTCTTTCCCGCAGATAACAGGAATTTCTTATACTGCCGGACAGCAAAGTGTTCCGGGTCTTTTTCCTCCAACCGTTCAAACATAAGGTCAACGGGGGACTGAAATTCCGGGTCGTCCTCGCGGGCTTCACTGGCATTTATCATTTCAAGCAGCGTCGTAAAATTCTTTTCTTCCTCCGGGGCTTCGTACCAAATGTAGCCGATAAGGGCGCAGTAAAAGAGCCGTTCCGATTTTATCCAAAAATCTTCCCCTGCTTTTTCCCCGTCCCCTTTGGTGTTGGCAATCAAAGTATTTACCAGTTTCAAAATGTCTTTTTCGCTGCGGAGATAGGCAAAGGGATTGTATTTCATGCTTTTTTTGAAGTTTATCGTGTTCAGCACCTTTATCCGATACCCGCCCCGCTGTAAGAGCTTCCCGCACTCGACTAAAACCGTTCCTTTGGGCTGCATTTTGTCAAGATAAAAAATCAAGATGCTGCTGCAAATTTAAAAATTGCCAGCTTTCGCTTCTTTTTGGATGATTTTTCGCATTTGAGTATCCAATGTGCTTTTTGCATTCGGATTGAAAAAGATGTTGACGTTGTAAGTTGTGTTTCTGACTCGCATGGTCAACAGTCCGTCAGCGGGGCGATGTTCGGTCAGAGTGATAGTTTTGCTCATTTGTGCTTCTCCTTTTACAATGTGTGTTCAGTTGCCTTTTGCTGGGGCTGTAATTTTTTCTGTTCAAGCGCTGCCTTGCTATCGTTCAACTTTTTCAGCACCGATTCCTTCTCCGCGGTCTTGCCGCCCGGTGCGGAAAGCTGTTGCTTATTCAGCACCATGTCGATATACTTGCGGATATCTTTCAGTGCGGAGACATCCGGCTGTAAGGTTTCCAGTTGGGTGCGCAGTTCTGCGCTGCCGGATTGCAGCGCAGAAAATTCGGCATCCAATGCCGAAAAGTCCACCGCTGTGCTGCCGTTCAGCTTCATCAGGGTGCGGACGGCTTTGTTGAATGCGTCCAGTTCGTCCTTGTGCTGGGCGGCGTAAGCGTCCTTGGTCAGCTTGAAGTTCTTCTTCATAAAGGTGTCATGGACGGGTTTCAGCTTGGCATGGACGGCAGCGGCGTCCTTGGTCTGAGCGATTGCCCGCATACGGTTTTCGTTCTGCTTCAACTGCTTGCGGAGAGGGGCGGCGGTCTGGTTCAGGTTAGAAATTGCGGTATCCAGATCCTCGATGGTGTTCAGAGAATGGGCTTTCAGATAGTCCACCGCCCGTTTGACTTCCTCAAAGTCCCGAATAGTGCATTTCAGTTTTGCCTTGCCAGACCAATCGCTGCGCTGCTCATTGCGGAGATTGAAGTAGTCCACCAGCAGATCGGACAGTGTGGGCTCCTTCGCCTTTTCCAGAGCGTCCAGAAGAAGCTGCTTCTTTTCGTTCAGGTCTGCGATCCAGCGTTGCAGCCCACGAATTGCGCTGCGGATGGACTGCATCAGGCTGTTGGCCGCACGAATATCCCGGTTCAGGTTGCCGAGAAAGGTTTCCACTCCACGCTTTTCCATCTGGTGTGCGGTGGGACCGAGATGCACGGTCGGTATCTGCTGGATGCCCTGCCGCTCAAAGGAGCGCAGGTCAACACGTTCTGGTCTGCCCGTAGCTTCCAGATAGCGGTTGGTGATGGTTTCCCAACCATGCCGCCAGACCTCGGCGTACTTCTGGTCGTTCCAGTCCACCGTGTTCTCTTTATGACATTTCCAGTTACCGGAAGGGAGCCGGATGCGCTCGCCGTTTTCATCAAGGTCGTACACCTTTCGGGCTTTTGGAAGCCACCTGCCGTGTTCATCCATTGCCCGGAGTGTCAGCAGAATGTGGGCGTGTGGGTTTCCATCGCCCTTGTCGTGGATGGCAAAGTCAGCGATCATCCCTTTGGAAACAAACTGCTCCTGACAGAATTCCTTTATCATGGAGAGATACTGTTCTTTCGGCACCTCCACCGGAAACGCCAGCACGATGCGCCGGGCAAGCTGGGAGTTCCATTGGTTTTCCACGGCTTCCACGGCGTTCCAGAGCGTTGCACGGTCTGCAAATCCGGGCGGTGCATGGGACGGCAGCATGACTTCGGCGTGGACAAGTTCTTTCTTCTTGTTGTAGAATTTTGTTTTCTGGTCGTACTCGCTGAACAGCCGTTCGCCGCTCTGGTAAGCGGCCCCGGCAACAGCGGACTGCCCTTGGCTGCGCTTGACGATGGTGATTTTGAAATGCGGACACGGAATAGGCATCACCCCCTGATGACATTTGAATCGTTCTCTTGTAAAAATCACGGAATTATGGTACTATTATTTTGGATAAGTAAGCAGAAAGCTGGTGAGCCAATGTCGGAAAGAAAATCACAACAGGAACTGGATTTTGAACGGAAACATGAAGAAGATTTGCAGCGGTTGCGTGGGCTACGTCTGATTGATGATGATTTCATGGCTGCGGTGTTTGAAGAACGTGCTTGTGCTGAGTTCCTTTTGCAGATCATCTTGAAACGTGATGACTTGACCGTCAAAGAGGTTCACGGCCAGTACAGCATTAAAAACCTGCAAGGCCGTTCCGTTCGTTTGGATATTTTGGCGGTAGATCGGGAAAACCGTGCATATAATATTGAGGTGCAGCGCAGTGACCGTGGTGCGAGTGAAAAACGTGCACGGTATAACAGTAGTCTGTTGGATGCAAACCTGACTGACGCGGGCGATGATTACGATGCGCTGAACGAAACATACGTTATCTTTATCACCGAAAATGACGTATTAAAGGCAGGTCTTCCAATTTATCATGTTGACCGTACAGTCCGGGAAACGGGAACGTTTTTCAACGATCAGGCTCACATCGTTTATGTGAACTCACAAATCAAGGACGAAACTGCATTGGGAAAACTAATGCATGACTTTTTCTGTACCAACTCGAAGGATATGAATTATTCCATTTTGGCGCAGAGAGTTCGTTATTTTAAAGAAGATACGAAGGGAGTGGCAGCTATGTGCAGAGCTATGGAAAAGATGCGGGATGAAACCGAGCATGAAACATCGGTCAAACACGCATTGGCAATGTTGGCAGATGGTGTGCCTTGTGAAAAGGTGGCAAAGTACACCGACCTTTCAATTGAGGAAGTCCGGGCATTAGCTGAAAAGAAATCTGCCTAACAAAAAGATAAGCCGATTGGAAACGTTGCTATTTCCAATCGGCTTTTTCTATGCGTGTTTTATGGTAGCGAGCAAAAGGATAGCTGCAAAGCAGCGCAAGGAAAATGCAGTTTTCCTTGGGATGGAATCGGGCTGGCGCACAAACGCCAGCTTCGATTTCATCGAGCCGTCTGCAAGACCGCAATTTCACCGGAACGGTGTATAATTGCGCCCTTTATTCTAAAGGGTTTTGGACGTTGCTGCGTTCGTGAACGTCATGCACCATCTTTGCAAGTGCCAGCACGACTTCCGGTTGACGAAACGAGATTTTGAGCAGTTCCATCACCTGATCATCGGTCAATTCTCCCGGACAGACCAGAAAACTTTCCAGCATTCCGGCACGAGTGCAAAGGCGATGCACACGCTCTCTCCGGTTCAGCTCCGACATCTGTCGTTCAAGGATCTTCTCTCGGTGCTGGCAAGAGCGCAGCTTTTGCTCTGCTTTGGCTTTTTCGCTGCGGAGGTAGGCTAGGTCTGTTTTCGGTTGGGTCAATGGTATCACACTCCTTTTGCACTTTATAAAAGCCGCGCATTCATGAGGTCAAAAACGACATGGATGCGCGGCTCTTATGCTATTTCGGAAATAGTTCGATTAACGAACTGCGTCCCATTTTTTGGTAAAGCGATTATACCTCAGATTATTGCGCAAAACTTCTTCGGCATCTTTGTCTCCCTTTTCTGCGGCGAGTGAGAACCACTGACCAGCTTTGTTGTAGTCGATTGGTTCGGAGTAATAAATGTATCCGGCCCGATACATAGCGTAGACGCTGCCTTGGTTTGCTGCTTTTTCATACCAATAAATTGCAGCCTTAACATCTTTGACGATATAAACACCCTCATAATATTTATCGGCGAGCAACTCTTCAGCATAGATGTAGTTTTGTTCCGCAGCTTTTTTCAGCCATCGTTCGCAACCGATATACGGATTAGCACCGCCAATAAAGCAAGCATCCCCCATCTCTTTATCAATATAGATTCTGGCAAGTTCATATTGCGCTGCGGCAACTCCTGCACGTGCACCATACTCGTAGTATCGTGCGGCTGCGACGATGTTAGGCTTTTCAAGACCGGCACCAGTTTTACAGCAATAGCCACAGTATATTGTCGCATTCAAATCGCCTTCCCAAACAGCTGCACGGAAAAGTTGAAATGCCTTTTTTTCGTCTTTTTGAATGTTTTTTCCAATCAGGTATTCATAACCCAGCTTACGCATGGCAACAGCGTCACCTGAATTGGCTTTTTGAGTTAAGGTATTGATGTCTTCCATACTTTTTCTCCTTAATCATACATGCTAGAAGTATTGTTGTTATTTAGCCATGCTTCAAGACCAGAAATCAGAATTTCATTGATGGACTCAATATAATTCTTGATTTTAGGATTCTGAGCTTGTTTTAAAGTAATCAGTCGATTTTGGTATTTCTGATTCTGTTCGATTGTATCAACCGCCTGAGTGCATTGGGAGTCTTTCGTAGGCAGATACAACGCATAAATAGCGAAGGAAACTTGTGTCATGGTAAGCTGTTCACCAGTAACAACAAACGAAAGCCACGGATATTTAGCGCTGTCGGTTGCTTCAATATAGACGGAAGGCTCGTACTCTACTTCATTTGAGAGTACTGCACCGCAGTTTTTAATTTTGGTTGTATACAGATCACCAAAATTTTCATGGAGATACTTATCAAGGTAAACTTGCATAGCATCTGTACTCCAGCGAATATTTTTTTGAGGAATTTTCTTGTTCCATTCAGCAACAACCATAGGAAGATCGAGTGTTTTGTCCTCGCTAGTTAAAAGGTTCATATAGGAGTTTATTTCCGAAACTGTCCAAGAAATAAATCGATAATCATATGCAATTTCATTATCACTTGTCTGAATGCTAAATTCCTCTATGCTGTTGGCCGCATTACTAATGTCATTTTGATTAAGATTTTTCAAAAAGTTTAACCGACGATCAATTTGCTCAGTACGAGGAATATTGTTTTTGACTAAAAATTCAAGAACCTTTCTCTCCTGAGAATACATTTTGAGGTAAGCAAAAACTTTCTGAAGTATGAAAAGCTGATCTTCCCAGCTAGATGTACAAATCAGAGGATAATATTCAAGGAACTCATCGAGATTGGTATCAACTTCCTGCGGGCTACCAGATTTCGAAGATTTAATAGATTGAGCAATCAAAAGATCGATTGGCAGGATTTGCTCTGTTGATGCAGAAATAAAAGGATTATCTTTTCCGACTTTTTCTTTAGCTGTTGAAAGCCGTAAATAATTCATAATAACCGTACAATATGTATCCAAAAGAAGAGCGGTAGCTTCGTCTGTTTCCTCCATAGAGAGACAGAGAATCATTTTTTTCATACCTGCATAAGGAGCAACCTCTTGATCGGCAAAAAGTAAATTGGAAACAGCAGCAACATAGTCTTCCGATTTCAAAATATCTTTCAAAGCTGCAAGCCTTGACAACGGACTGTTGCTTCCAACCATCGCGAGATAATTATCAGAATCATTTTTGGCAGCTTCTAATCCTTCCGCAATGCTGTCGAAATCTGTCAAAAAACTGCAATCGGCATTGTCAACAGGGAAGAAAGCATCATAATGACGATCCAAGCCTCGAATGCTAGGGACAATATCGGCGAAGCGCTGTAAATTGTGAATTGTCTGCATAACAAATCGAATGGAAATACAACACTTTTGATGCAGTTTAACTAGAGCTTCGCAGCATAGATTAACAACATCAGCTGCCTCCTGCTTATAGCTATCGCTGCTCTTCAGTTCATCGCTCAAACTATCCACAGCAGAAAAATCAAATTTTCCGGTATCCTCAAAAGAATCCATCAGAACATCAAAGGCATCATGAATGATAGTATTCTTTTTAGCCGCAAAATAGTTGCTTCTTTCATGCGTGAGCCAGTCTTGATAGAGTTTTTCATTTGCTTCAGCGTTTTGAGCATCGCGCTCCATCATTATCTTAATGAATTTTTCGGTTTCATTTTGATTCATTGTTTCTGTGATAGTTTCCTTTGCGATATCGGCGGCTGCCGAAAAAAGAGATCCGAGTAAGCCCATAAATAATTCCTCCCATTTTAAATTTGATCTAACTGACGGTAGACTTTTTCCAAATCCTGCATAGCTGAAATGACTTCACCTTTTAAGCCGGTTGCTTCCTGTAAGTGGTCATCCAGCTTGTTTACTCCTTTCTCCAATGATTTTCCAACACCTAATGTGTCTAACAGCTTCTTGGTTTGGTCGAGTTTCTTCTTCGCCTTTTGACTATCTGTGATTTCATCGTCAACATTTTGCCGGATTTGTTCAAGGCTCTGTAGATTCTGATTTGCATCCTTCGAAACGTCATAAGCTTTGTTCTCAACATCACGCAGAGAATCGTTAATGCTTTCCATAAGGGTAGCTTGAACAGCTGAATCTAAATTTGAAGAATCCAACGCAAGCCCGGCATCCATAAGACTCTTTTTTTGTTGCTTTAACTCGTCCAGCTTTTGTTTTTTATCTTCAATAGTTTTCTTTACCTCAGTGATTTTCGTTCTGGAATGCTCAATACTAAAATTTTCAGCCATAATAATACCTCATTCTAATTGGCCATTCGAATCAAGAAAAACAACGTTATTTTTGATTTTTTGTTGGAGAGATTCTCCTATACTGCGAATCAATTCATCCAACATCGCTTTTCTTTCGGCTGAAATGAAAAGTTCATTTATCGCCTGACAGTCTCTTCGGTATTGTGAACGAAGTATTACAATCGAGGTGTAAATATTTTCCATGTGCCAATAGAAATCTGTGATTTGAGTGGATGTATGTACGGATGAGTCATATTCGGAGAGTGCACAAAGAGCTTCAACCTCCTTTTTCTTTAGTGATTTAACATTTTCTTTTAGAGTTTCTAGCTTTAGATTTTCTTCTTTTTGCGCCAACTGAAAAAATGCTGGCTTGTGAAGCATAATATCATATAGTTCGTCGTCATTGGGCGTTTCAGAACCATGACCTTTTTGCTCTTGAATTCTGAGTTCAAATGGTCGCTGAAGTCCTTCATAAGACATTAGGGCCTCACCCGGACGATAAACTGCAACATGTTCTAGTTGAATGCCACTAGCAGACATTGTGCTGCCAATCAGTTGTCGATCATCTATAGAGGTAAGTCTATGAATCAGCTTGATATTAGTATTTTTAATAACTTCAGGTGCCATAGCAGTAGGAAGCTGGTCTGCGATGATAATACCTTCGCGTAAAGCACGAACCTCTGCTAACATTTTAACGATATATGCTGTAGCAGCAATTTTAGGATTTGAATCTTGACCAGATGCTACTTGTGCTTCAGGAGCGATAAGGTTATGGGCTTCTTCGATAAAAATGATATGCCGGACAACCTTTTCTTCATCTGCACGAGGAGAGGCTTTCAAAGTTTCTCGAATGAGGGTACATAATAACAACGTAACAAAGTTGGCAGGACCTTCTCCTAACGATTCGAGTTCTACAATGACAGGGTGCTTTAGCCATTCCTCTGGAGAGAATGTAGAGTGTTTTACATCAAAAATGTCCTTCATTTCCCGACGTAGGAGACTGCCAATACGCATTTCCAGAACAGATTGAATATTACCTTGAATTTCGCTGTCATAAGTTGTTTGGCTAAGTTCTTTTTGAAAGCGATCATATAATTCCGACATGGTCGGATATTCTTTTTCCCCGGTGTTAATATCATTGGTATTCCAACCATGTGCTCGATAAATACCTTCGATAGCTTTATCCAATATAAAAGGAGCTGGTGGAGCAATCGGAAAAGCACCCTCAAAAACCTGACACAGTTTAGAGATATGTTCTGAAAGTGTGAGTCCTTTCGGGAATTCGAAGGGATTCAACCTCATAGGAAATTTTGTACTAGCTGAAGGAGAAAGAATAATTAACTCTGGAATATCATACCTAGAAAGTTCTCGATATTCACGCTTGGCGGGTTCCAAAACCAAAAAAGGAATAGGATCACTTTCTTCTTTAAAAGTGACCGACAAATTATCGGTATCATCCTTGATTAGCTTTTTATGATGCCATAGGCTATTAGCGAGATGCAGCATGGTGTTAGTTTTACCAGAGCCGGGAACACCACATATGAAAGCGTGTTTTTTGAAGGATGATGCATCGATAAAAGCGCTCAACCCATTGTTGGTTTGTCCAAGGTAAATGCCAGTTTGCTCCAACTTCGGAGCAGTTTCCTTCTTTATTTCGATATTCTCGCCATCAAATAGTATTGGAAGCCGAAAGAAAGAAGAAAGTTCATCAAGTGTATAAGCGGTTGGCCAGAATGCTAAAGAGGGTGGTAGAAGATTGCAGTAAGGCTGATTTACTTTCTGCAATTCCAACGGTGTGGCCGTACTGGGAATTTCCTGAATTTCACAAGTTCCTTCTTTGATAGCTTCTCCGCAGACAGCATCCATCAAAAAATGCGCACTACTTTTTTGGTTTGCGTAAAGTAAAATGTTGGCAAAAAAACAAGGCGATTTGGCAACATCTGATAAAAACTCTTCGTATATCCGTAGGGTTTCTTCGGCTGAGACATCTCGCGGACGATTTTTGTTATCGGCGAGGGTGATTTGCCCACTACGGCCCAATGCTTTCTCACGTAGAATTGCGATAGGCTTTTGTAAGGCCTGCTGTGCAGTTTTATAGGTGTCACTTCCATAGATTGAAATATGATAAACCATATCCTCATTAAGAGCCTCTGCGGTTTTTTCCATTTCATAAAGACGTGACTTGGGATTGGATTTCCAGCCTTCGACTGTAAATAGCGTATCTCCTGTGGAAAGACGTGTTTGTTCTTGTTTTTTGACTAGAAGAATATTTGTAAATGATTTCCGCAAGCAAACAGGAACATCTTCAATAGGAGCAATCTTATAGTAGTCAGCTAAAGGACTTGCTTGCATAAGCGCATCTATTGATTCAAAGTTTACAGTCTGATCGGAAGAAAATGCCAAGAAAATTTGCAGACGACTCCCTTTTGGACGTTCATGAGTATAGCTAAGGAAAAAATGTAGGGTTGTATGGATTAGAACAGTATTCCTTTGCCATTGACGTAAAAAACGATTATGTCGCTCAAGAATACCATCTATACCTTGTTCACCAAGAGATTGATATTTAACTAGCTCTAAATCGGGAATGTACGGAATCTCATAGAAATGCCACATCATGGGGTACGCCCTCCGTGCAATCGAAGCAATTAGTCTTCATAACTAAGACATCCTTGGCGCTCTCTCGGATAGTAGTAAGCATCATAATGCGAACAGTACTGGCGGCCATTACTATCACGGTCATAAGGGTTCCAATAGATACATCCGTCAGAACAGTTGTGTCCGCAAAAGGCACCCGCAGGAATTTTCACAGAGGTTATATTGTTTTTGTCCATAATGTTTTTCTCCTTTTTATTGTATTAAAGTGTCAGATTCAATTCTTCGGGCGTAATAGAAAGTCCGGATAATTGATCATAAACTGCGAGATAAGGGAAAACTCCAGTATGAGGAATAACAATCGGAAAATACAACTTTTTCACATAAGCATTCATAATTGATCGAATATAGACAATATCCGCAGATGACAAGCATTGACATCCGTGCCCCTCTTTATGGGTGTGAAATATTCCTTTAAAAATAATTCCTTGAGCGTCCCAGTCCGATATTGTTTGATTCAAAAGCAATTCATTGGGAACATACTGGCAAGATTTCCTAAAAGATATTTTTCCTGAATCGACAAAAATGGTATTAATTGTGTTTTTTGATTGCCCAAGCAAGCCACCCATTTCAGGTGGAGCGGATGGAAGGTTGTAGAGCAAGTTGTACAAAGATTCGGTAATTAACACGACAAGACATTCTATAATTACAGTAGTGGAACTTAATATTATAGCTGAAAATAGCATACTCACTTTTGGGTTAGCGGTTGCTTCGAAGTGTTCTTTGAATTTAAAAGGTGTACTTTTTAAAACGATGATATATTTTCGTTGAAACTTCCAATTTCTCTTGAATTAAAGCGAGATTTGTGGCATAATGCCTTATAAAGAGTGAGCTTTGCAAAATTCTGAAAAGTACACCTTTCAAAATTTCATAAGGAGTTTGCTTAAGTGGATTTTTCAAACTGTATTGCTTTTCCATAAAACGTACCTACGGGCAAATTACAGGCTGCGGCAGCTTCTTTCAACGTAATCTTCTTATCTCGCCACGCCTTGTGAACCTCGTAGAAGTTGTCAGGGAGCGGGCGGGGAGGTCGTCCAAACTTCACACCGCGGGCTTTCGCCGCTGCAATGCCCTCCGCCTGCCGCTGCCGGATATTGGTGCGCTCGTTCTCAGCCACAAAGGAGAGTACCTGCAGCACGATGTCGCTCAGGAAAGTGCCCATCAGGTCTTTGCCACGGCGGGTATCCAGCAGCGGCATATCCAGCACCACAATGTCTGCGCCCTTTGTCTGGGTGAGCAAGCGCCACTGCTCTAAAATTTCCGCATAGTTGCGTCCAAGACGGTCGATGCTCTTGATGTAGAGCAGATCGTCTTTTTTCAATTTCCGCACCAGCCGCTTGTACTGCGGACGGTTGAAGTCCTTGCCGGACTGCTTGTCCATAAAGATGTTTTTCTCCGGGATCTTCAGTTCTCGCAGTGCAATCAACTGTCGGTCCTCGTTCTGGTCACGGGTGCTGACCCGGATATAGCCATATAAATTCCCCAATAAATCGCCCCTTTCTGCTAAAAGTGAATTTCATCGTTCTATGTAAAACGGGCAAAGCATCCCTCCTGACGCTTTGCCCGTTGTTCTTTATTCTACCATAGCAGATCGGTTATCGCTCTCAAAATGCCCGCACCGGCTGGATAGCCAGCGCAGCGCCCCTAACCTGATACGTCGCCCCACCGGCTTCGCCCCTTGCATTCCTCTGGCACACCTTCGGGTGCTGCGATGCAAGGGCATCAAGCTGCTTCTGTAAGGCAGGATTCAGCGTAAACACGCTGTTCGTTCCGTCCTCACTGGCGTAGATCATGGTTTCCAGCTTAAACATCGTCAATCAGCTCTTCCTCCTCAGATTCGTCAAAGACGGTCGGCCCCCAGTCCTCGTCCTCCTCGATGTCCCGTGACATTTTCTGCATCATGGTATAATGCTCCATCTCGGAACGGACAAAGTAGAACATCTGGTCGTACCAGTCTGCCAGTGTTTCGTCCTCCAACTTCCGGCAGAAGTCAAGCACCAGCTTGTTCTGGTCGGGGTCAACCGTCAGCCCGGCAACTCCGCACAGCCGCTTGCGAGTCAGTTCCAGATCGGCGCAGCCATAGGTGTAGAGCAGCTTCTTTTCTTTAAACGTCAGTTTCATAGGCTTGTTCCTCCGTATTAAAAAAGGGCCTGCCCTGTGCAGACCCGATGTAACAAAAAGACCGCCGTGCATTGCGCAGGGCGGTCAGAGATGCGATATTGTATCAGACAAAAATCAGCTCAGTCTTGATGATCTCTTCGGCACGGTTGCGGATGCTGTTCATCCGGCGCACCCATTCCAGTTGATCGGCAGCTTTCAAAGCTTCGGTCACGCCCTCAGACTCCTGCATCTGTTGGACGGTCAACGTAAGCTGTTCCTCGGCCTGCTTGTCCAGCTTGGCAAGATAGCCGCTCAGCTCACCGGACAGGAGCAGTTGATTGTACCGGATGGGATGCTGCTCCTTCAGATACATTTTATGTAAGCGGCCCCACCGCCCGGTGGGGTGCTGCTCTGCCGGGGCTGCTGCGGTCAGATTCGGCAGATAGTGGTCATTGACAAGGGTGTAGTCCAGACCGTTGGCATTGTCATGGATAGATTTCTTCAGTTCGTTCATGCGGATTCTCCTTTCATTTCTTCAGGCGTTTCAAAAGACGGTTCAAATTGAATGGGGACTGTATCAGCAGGCCCCTGTTGAGCCAGCTTTTTATTTTGGGCATACTTGCGGCATCGTTCACGGCCTTTCTGCAAGAGGGCTTCATACTCTGCTGCCGCCTGTGAATCAGTTTTAGCCGCTTCACGCAGAGCAGCACGTTTCTTTTTGCGGTTTTCCCCGGCAGTTTTCTGATATTTCTTACGCTTGGCAAGTTGCTGTTCTGTAAGATTTTTCTTGTCGCCGCGACTAATCTCAATTTGACTAGGAAACGTATCACCGATAAAATTGAAGTAGATGTCGATTTGCTGCTGACGGTAGATCGTCCGTCCGCCGGATGCGGAATGAATCACCACTTTTTCTACCAGTTCGTACAGCATTTCATCTGTCAGCATGTCACAGTCCTTGTATTTCCGAATCAGTTTGATAAAGCGTTTCAGATCAACCTTCGTTGTTTCAGCGTTGTCCAGTTCTTTCTTCAACTCGGCAATGCGAGCTTCGCAGACAGTTTGTTCATCATCATATTGCGCCATCAAACGCTGATACTGTCGTTCGGGGATTTTTCCTAAGACGCTGTTTTCATATAGGCTCCGAATCAAAGCGTCCAACTCGTCCATTCTTTTTTGAACTGAATGCAGTTCTTTTTTACTCTCGGAAGATACCTGTGTGTTTTGGTTTTCCCATGCAGCTTGAAGCTGCTCGGCAAATTCATCCTCATTTTCAATAATTTCTTTTGTCATCGCTTTGATTGCATTGAGAATAGCGGCTTCAATGGTTGAGGTCTTGATAAAATGGGATGTGCAGGAAACGTACATATTACGGTATTTGCTGCACTGCCATGAAGAATCCGAATCATATACCACATCAGAATCCCGGTGTTTGGATTCAGGGCTGGAAAAGCTCATTCGGGAGCCACAGTCAGCGCAGAACACCATCCCGGCTAAACGATGCGAGTATGTTCCGCTCGGAAGTTTTTTCGGATTTCTCTTGCGCAGACGCTGTGCTTTATCCCATGTTTCTTGGTCAATGATAGCCTCATGAGTGTTTTTGAATATAATCCTTTCTTCCGGGGTTGCAGTACGGCGCTTTTTCAACTTGAAGTTCTCACGGATACTTTTACATAGCACTGTATGGCCGAGGTATTCCTGCCGGTCAAGAATATAGGTCAAGGTGGTCGTATTCCACCGATAGGGGTCGTGGTACGAATGGTTTCGGGCAGCTTCGGGATGATGCCGTTCTTCGTATGCAGACGGAATCAGCACTTTTTCATCCGAAAGAGTCTGGCCAATTTGTGCAAGACTGGCACCGCTGGCTGCCATATCGAAGATCCTGCGGACAACGGAAGCTGCTTCCTCATCTACGTGAAGGGTTTGCTTATCACCGGGAACCCGCTTATAACCGTAGGGAATACTGCCGCTGCACCGTTTGCCATCCTGCATCCGCGATTTGAAAACGGCACGGATTTTATTGCTGGTGTCCTTAGCATACCACTCGTTCATGATATTCAGGAAAGGGGTAAAGTCATTGTCCGTGGGATTGGCACTGTCAACATTGTTGTTGATAGCGATGAACCGAACACCCTTGGAAGGAAACTGAATTTCTGTGTAAAATCCAACTTCCAGATAATTGCGTCCGAAGCGGCTCATGTCCTTTACAATGACAGTTGCAATGTGCCCGGCTTCAATTTCGGCAATCATGGACTGGAAGCCGGGACGATTGAAATTCGTTCCGCTGTATCCATCGTCCGTAAAATGCTGGATGTTGTTAAAGCCGTTTTTGCGAGCGTAATCTTCCAGATACTTTTTCTGATTCAGAATGCTGTTAGATTCACCTTGCAGCTCATCATCTCTGGAAAGCCTTTCGTACAGTGCCGTGATTTTTCCTTGGTTGGATTTCGCCATAGTTTCACCTTCTTTTATTTTTAGTGGGGACACGATATGTAACAAAGATACGATATTTTTCTGACTTTGTAAACGCATCTTTGCTTTGTCCTCGATAATTATACCCCTTCGGGTCGGTTACAACGTAGCTTGAGTGCATTTGCATAAGGTTGGGCTTTACGAAAAATCTCGTCTTGCCGCTGCCGCTTCCCCCGATAACAAGGATATTTTTATTCCTTGCATACTTTGGCTGCTTTGGGCGGCTGTTCATGGTAAGCCGTTCCGTCTGTGTGAGCAGCACGTTATTTTGAAATACCGGGTCGGTGTAGGGCTTTATATCTTCGGCGTTGCCCCAACGGGCAGAGCCGTATTCGATACCTTTCCGGTATTTCTTCGCATTCTTGCCTTTTACATAGACAATCAGCCGGATAAGGACAGCCCCTACAATACCGATAAGCAAATCCATAGGTGCAAGGCTCGGAAGCGGGTTTGCAAAGGCAGCGGAAAAGCCGTCTGCAAGGGAAAGCACCTTGCCGGACAGGTCAGCCCCCGGAGAGAGCCGCACCGCCTGTCCGATTTTGTCAAAGAGATAGACAAAGAGCAGATAGGGGGCATTTAGGATAAGCAGCTTTTTAAGTTCCGGCTTCATAGCGATACCTCCCTGTCCTTTTTCTTCACTTTTTCCCTCTGTGCGTTCAGAGCCGCCGCCTTTTCTTTGAGGGAAACAATCAGCTTGCGGATAGAGGGCTTTTGTTCCTGCGTCAGCTTCTTTGCGGAAAACTCCTTGAAAGCTGCGGTCAGTGCGTCCGCGTCCCGTCCCTTAAAAAACACAAGATAGCGGGGCGGGGTTTCGGTGCTGTCTTTCTTTAAGGCAAAGTCAATCCCGTATTTTTTCGCCGTACTCTCAAAGGCTTTGATATTGTCCTTTGTGATTTCAATGTTGGAAACGCCCGCGTTCTGCTTCATAAGCTGCTTTAGGGTCTGCTTGCCATGCGGGATTTTCTGTTTGTCATGCTGCTTTTTCATCTGTGCAAGCAGGGCTTTCATAGCCTTTTGGAGCTGCTGCGCGGTCAGCTTTCCGGTCTTGATGTAAAGGGCTATGGTCTTTTCGTTGGTTTCCTCCTGCAATGGGTGTCCTCCTTTCGTGTTCTATGGTGGTATGCCCGCCGCCGGGAAACGGGACGGGCATGAAAAAAGAGCATCCGCTTTCACGCCGCCCTGTTAAATCCGTACCCGCAGCCCGGAAAGGTCTGCCGCCCGAATACCCACAAGATACCAGTTGTCCCCGTACTCCATACGGGTCGGCTTCCATTTGCCCCGCACAAAGACCTCCATGCAGTCGCCGCAATGCAATCCCCCGTAATAGTCGTTTACGTCAAAGCGAATGTCGTAGCGGTCAGCGGTTTCATCAAAAATCAAAGCTCCTGTTTTCTGTGTCATCATAAAATCCTCCTTTGGGTTGGTTTACAGGCTTTCGCCCTCGTTGCAGGTGTAATCGGGTATGCCCTTGCTTCTTGCCGACTGGATAGTGCGCCCGCCGTACATATCGTGAGATACAAGGGACGTGTAATAGCTGCCAATCGTAGACGGAGCATTGAAAAGGGCAGCTTTCATGTACTGCTTGATGTTGCGGATTTTGGTGGTGTTTTCCTGCATACAGTCCAGTACAAAGCGGATATGTTCGCTGTTCAGTTTCATAAATTTTGCTTTTACAAGCTCTGCCGGGTGGTCGTCCCCGGCGATACGGATTGTTCTTCGTTTGGTGCAGACGGTTTCAAGAATAAGGGCAAGGATTTCCTCTATCCTGTCCCGGTCAAGGTATCTGTCCTGTATCAGATAGTCGTACTCGATATTGTCCTTGATGATTTCCTCATACACGCTGTATGCGTCTGTCGCTTCCTTTCGCTTCCGTTCCGGCAGCTGTGCCGCGTCCTCTAAGGGAGAGGGATTTAGGGAATGGAAAGGAATGGAATGGGTACTTGATATATCTGTATTTAATTTTTCTTTTTTTGGTAAGTTAGTTTTTTGTATCTCTTTATTTAATTGCGTTGGATTTTCCGACGTCGGGTTATCCGGTGTCGGATTTTCCAATATCGGCTTATCCGCTGTTGGATTTTCCAATACCGGACAATCCAATGCCGGGGGCTGTGGCTGTTCGTAAATGGTGTACTCAATAGCGGTCATTTTGCCTTTCTCGTCGCGTCCCTGCCGCCTTGTGATATATCCGGCTTTTTCAAGCTCCCATACAGCGGTGCGGATAGCGTCGATACTTTCCCGGTTGATAAGGGACAGCCCTGCAAGGGTGTAGTCCCAATCTTCGGGAAGTGAGAGCATTTGCGACAACAAGCCCT
>ERZ780203.1285-NODE-1285-length-19182-cov-4.540911_pt1 | contig 19182 bp, 15 predicted proteins | sample MGYA00511168_ERZ780203 | MGnify/ENA primary metagenome ERZ780203 (study PRJEB29588, sample SAMEA2156577) | human gut metagenome | biome: human gut; feature: human-associated habitat; material: faeces | place: Denmark | collected 2008/2010 ...
GCCCACAAAATCCGCCTGTTCTGCTTCCGCCGAAAAGTGTCTGTCTGGCGTGGGACAGCCCCTTTCCAGCGTCAGCGGTCGCCAAAGGTCTAACACACTATACTTTGCCCGCAAAGTGTGTGCCAACAGGGTGCTCCTCGCCCCTATTGGAAACCCCGCGCCAAGGGGATTTTCCCCTTTGGATACCCCTTTATTTTTGACTGCAAAAGGGTACCCAACCATCAAAACCGGTTTGGCACTTGTGCCGTCAAAAATAGAAAATCCGAAAAATCTCCTCGCAGCGGCTTGGAGAAATTTCGGATTTTCGTCCATGGGAGTTTGCTGCGGATTTGCAAATTCCCATGGAGGAGCTGCGGTGGAAACGAGGGGGGCGATGAGTTCGAGGATTTCCTATCTGGCACTGCTCCTGTTTTGATAAACATTTCGCTGTGCTCATCAAGCAAAATACTCACTTGCGTTAAAGCTGAAAGTTCCAAATTCCTCGGGGAACATCTGCGGAAGCCAATCAGCCTTATCTTGAATCTGCTGTACGATGCCGGATATATCGTACTCCGAATGCCGCTTTGCGGCTTTCAGAAAATCAAGAATTTCATTTCCATTGATCCGCTCATCATAGCTGGTGTACATATCAATGACGCTGTTTGCCTCCGGGTTTTCAGAAATCATGCTGTTGTAGGAAATGAAAAGGAAGTCATCTTTCAGGAAGTGGTTACTGTATCTACTCGGGACATATTTCATATCCACGACACCCTTGGCAGACAGATATCCGAAACACTTGTAGTACCTGCCATACATATACCATTCCGGTAAATCTTCAGCCTTAATCTTTGTAGGATAAATCGCTTGGGAAAAGAGATATCCATCTTCGTTCTCAACATAGACATGCTGACGATCAGCGCAGACAATCTTTTGTACTGTGTATAGATTACTGTGAAATCTTTTCAATACAATTCCCTCCCCACGTCAAAAAACTCAATTCCTATTTTTCCAGACAGCGTCTATTATTTCTCGAAATTGGAAACCATGTAATCCAACTTACTTTCGTTCAACAGTTTCTTGCGCTCCTGCCATTGAGGCATGTGCTGATCTAAAACAGCAACAAATTCTGGGCCATGATTTTTGACTTTCAGGTGCGCCAGCTCATGCAGGATTACATACTCGAGGCACTCTATTGGCTTCTTCGCCAACTGCAGATTCAGCCAAATCTTTCGGGTATTTGTGTTGCAAGTGCCCCATTTGGTGGTCATGTATTTGCTTTGCCACCCGCTGCAATACAGGCCGGTAATCTTTTCCCACTTGGGAAGATATTTTGCAACCTCTCGTTTTAACTGCTCTCGATACCACTCGTTGACAAACGCCTCGCGTTGCTTTGCCGTACTTTCCTTACGGACTGTCAGGATAGCTTTGTCACCCGAGAACACAAGAGAATTCCCTTTGTAGCTATACTCGACCTGCAGAAAGTACTGCCGCCCCCAAACATACAGCGATTCTCCAGAAACATACTGCCGCTCACTTTGGCGTGGCTGCTGTTGAAACTTCTCCTGCTGTTTTTTAATCCAGCCAAGTTTTGTCCGAACAAACATCGTGATTGCTTCATCTGTCAGTCTCACAGGTGCTGACACACGAACTCTACCGTCCGGTGGCAGCACGGAGAGATGCATATTCTTAATGTTTTTTCTGATAACTTCCACAGAAATATTGGAAACAACTATCTGCATCAGTACTCCTCTTGTTCTACAACGATTTGATAAATCCGCTCAACTTCGTTGTCATCATTCAAAAGTTGATAGAGCGCTCGTTTGATTTTGTTTGCCTTAACCGGATTGTTTCGGAAGCCCTCAAGCCGTGCCTTTACAATTGCCTTATGAAGCTTCAAAGCTGTTTCCTCATCTTCTCCGCAATTGTCATAGAGTGCCCGTAGCGCACCGTTGGAACGAATACTTTCGGGATACTTTGTGTTTTCCTCTGGCTTTGCAACATTCTTCGCCAGTTCCATGTACGTATCCAGCAGCTGTCCGTAGGCAAGCACGCCCCTGCGACGGTCAAGAATCAACTGCTCCAAAATTGCCGACATTTTTGCATAATAAGCAGGGTTGATGACCATTCGCTCAACAACCTTTTTGCGGATATTGTTCTCAATGGTTTCCGCAGCGCTTTCCTGTTCGCCTTTGTGTTCGCTCTTTAACTTATCCTCCTGTGTGACGATGAAATCAAGCAGCGTGAAGTCATCCATACTGCCGATCTTTTGAGACTCGCTGGCGCAGATGTAGTTGTCGATCAGATACCGCATCCCCGGCTCATAGGCTTTCAAATCGATAAAATCGCCGCTGGCTCTGCCAATTATATCACGCAGGTTCACATAGAATGCGACCTTATCGTCCAATGAACTTTGCTCGGAAACAGTATACCCCAAATCCATCATTCGAGGCTTCGACTCTGCATAAGCGCGAATCAAACGGCCAACAAGTTTGTACAGTTTCTCGCGAATGCGGGCAAAGGCTTCGTCCTGATCTTCATCGTGGCTACTTTCACCACAGAAATAGTGGATATAGTTGAGCTCTTCTCTGGGCAATTCAACACCTTCGCAAAGCTCGTCCAATTCCTCCAAAGTATCATCAAAATACTTTTTCGCTTCCGTGGCTCTATCTTTCAGAAGCCCGTCTACATCCTCGGCATCGTAGCTTTCAAAAGCCCCAGCGGTATACTTGTTCATGGCATCAGTCAAGTCGCCGAACAGTTCCTTGTAATCTACAATATAGCCGAAGTCTTTGCTCTCGCCGTCCAGACGGTTCACGCGGCAAATCGCCTGGAACAGGCCATGGTCATGCATTGCCTTGTCGATATAGAGGTAGGTACAGCTGGGAGCATCGAAACCGGTAAGCAGCTTGTCAACCACGATCAGCAGCTTCATATTTGCAGGCTCATCTACAAATTTGCGCTTTGCTTCCGTTTCAAAAGCTTCAACTTTTTTGGCAATCTGCGCTTTGTCCTCTGACGGATCAACGCCGATCATCTTCAGATAAGTGTTATACTTTTCAAAGGTTTCGGTTTCTTCCTCGTCGCTGACAGTATCTGTCCTTAAATCTCCGGCTTGCGGTGTGTAAGAAGAAATGATCGCACATTTCCGGAAACCCTTGCTTTGGAAAATTTCATAGTATCGGCATGCCGAATACACAGAACCTGCCACAAGAATAGCATTGCCGTTTCCGTCCATCAGTCTTGCCTTGGTGGCAAAATCGAAGATGATATCATTGGCGATTTGCTCCAACCGGGAGCGAGAGGAGAAGATCTTTTGCAGATTTCCCCAATAAGCTTTGAGCTTCGCCTTTGCTCTGGGGGCCAGGCCTACAGTTTTCGCCTCAAACCATGCGTCAATTCTGTCCTGAGAAGTAATGTCCTGCGGTACATCTCTGGCCTCATACCGCAGATCCAGCACAACACCGTCCCGGACGCCTTCATTAAACTTGTAGGTATGAATATATCCGCCGAAGGTTTCCAGACTGGTCTTCTTATCCTTCTTCAAAAGCGGTGTTCCTGTAAAACCAATAAATATCGCATTGGGGAGGATCGCCTTCATGGCCTCGTGGAGCTTGCCGGACTGCGTGCGGTGACACTCATCCACAAACACCACAACATCGCCCTTTGCAGAAAAATCCTTGGGCAAGGCGTTTTTCAGATCTTCAATGTATTTTTCGTAATCCGTTTCCGAGCTGTCGCTGCCACGCTTTCCGAACTTATGTACCAGGGAACACAAAAGACGGTCATCAAAAGCATTAAGACGCTCGAGAAGATCTTTCCCGCTCTTGGTGCGGACGATATTTTCGTCCACACCCTTATAATTCTTTTCAATCTGCTCGTCCAATTCCTCGCGGTCGGTGACAACCAATACGCGAGCATTGGGGTTGTTTGCCAGAATCCACTTAGAGAGCCACACCATAGTCAGACTCTTTCCGCTGCCTTGAGTATGCCAGACGATACCGCCGCGCTTCTTATCAGTCAAACGGTGCTGCGCCCGCTTGATGGCGTAATACTGATTATAACGACAGACCTTTTTGATGCCCTTATCGAAGATCACAAAGTTGTGGATTAGATCAAGAAAACGCTTTTTGTAAAACAGCGCAAAAATCTGCTTTTCCAGCTTTCCGGGAATACCCTCGCAATATTCCTCAACCTCGATATCCACAATATCGCGTTCCGGCTGATGCTCGGAAAAACCGTCATCTTTCCACTCCAGATAGTGCTTCTCCGGGGTAAGCAGCGTACCATAGCGCAAGCCCTCACTGTCGTTACCAGCCATGCAGAACTGGATGGTCGTAAAGAAATCTTCGATGAAATTCGCTTTCTGGTTAGTCAGATTCTGACGGATGCCGTTGGACACGGATACGCTGCTCTTTTTCAGCTCGATCACCGCAAGTGCGATGCCGTTCACATAGAGAACGATATCCGGGCGCTTGGTGTTGTTGCTTACAATGGTGACTTCTTCCGCAATGTAGAATTCGTTTTTGCTGACGTCTTCAAAATCAATAAAATAAACAGTTTTGGGGGACTGCTCCACAGTTTCCTTGACCTTGGCACCGTATTTCAGCAGACTGTAAACCTCTTTGTTGGCGTGGTACAGGCCCTGCTGCAGATTGGTGGAGGTCTTAACCAAGGCATCCACTGCATTGGATGCAAGCTTTTCGGAGTAGCCTTGTTTCAGCAGCCAGTCATGCAGCCGCTCCTGCATGATATTGCGGTTTTCGCTGTCATGCAGGTTGCCCAGATATGTATAGTGCAGCTTGTCCCGAAAGAACTTGACCACACGATTCTGAGTTTTGCGCTCGCTGTCGCCAATGTTGGGCATGGAAGCACCTCCTTAGCCTAACTTGTTTTCAGTAATATAATTCTGAACCATTTCCGCTTTTGAATGTTCCTTTTTGTACTTATTAAATGGATTTCGCATCCATTTTTTTAGAGCACAACACAAAGCTCCACCTAAGAAAAGATCAATAGCGTACACAAAGTCACCAACCCATGATCCGAACGGAGTTGCTTTTACCCAAGTAAAGAACAGCACAGCAAAATTCCACGGCTTATCACCCAAAACGAACTGTAATGCCATGAAAACCGCAAAAGAAACCGTTGCTAATGCTAAGATGCAGGGCAAAATATTATTCTTCCACATATATAGTGGCATTATTTTGCTTTCTGCAAAATCGATAATCTGACGGCGAGTTTTTTCTAACTCTTCTGCCGTAGAGGTGAGAACTGCTTGACTCTTGTTTAGTTTGTCATCTCGGTCTGTTATTCCTTCCGAGAGCTTGGCTACTGTTTCTTTTTGATGTGCAACATCATCTTCAAGTGCCTTAATTCTATCCTCACTATGATGCAATTCATCTTCCAAATATTTTTGGCTTGCCGCTTGTACTTTTTGGTATAGTTCCTCATCAGACTTGCTGTGTTGAACAATATCCTGGAAATGCTCTCCGCAGATAGCTGAAACAAGGTGTTCTTGTGTCTTAATATCTTCTGTGATAGAGCTAATACCAGAAAGTATAATGTTAGCTTGATCAGGGGTCATTTGATGTGTATTTGTCCTTATATTGATAAAGCTAACAAAACTATCAAAATCGCTGTCTGATCTTCCACACAGTTTTATCAAAACAAGGAATAACTGACTGGGATACACAACTATTGGATAATCGGTATCCGGCCTTGACATATCCCAATAACGCAAAGACTTGTCCGATGACACAACGAATATATCAGTCTCAGCCCCAGCCGATTCTCTTTGCAACTCCGCATAATGAACTATCGTTGCATCATGGCTGTCTTTTCGTGAATAATCGTAGTAATAGTCTTCTCCGATATAGTAGGGACGTAATTCCTGCTTTGTTTTTCGAATTTCAGCTGAATAACGATTTCGAATATCCTTAAAGGCCTCTGAGTCAAAAATATGCCGTGGGATTCTTTCGTTATCAACGATACCATACCGAGATACCATTGTTTTGTACAATGATTCTATATAGCTTTTGAAATAAAGTAGCGAAACGCCTTTGTGCGTTTTTCTCCAATCATCATAGAAAGAGAAAATAGTGTAATCTGCCAATTGCTCATAAGCACCATCATAAACATCGCCACGCGGATAAGCAGCAATCTGAGAAAGATAGTGTGTTATTGTTTCAGAAAACTCATTTTTTGTGTGCATCGAAATAATGAGTTTAATTTTAGCTTGTTTGCATTTTTTCAAGAAAGCTTCAACAACTCTCTGTCTGGAAACACCATTTATGCCAAGTGCTCTAAATATAATGTTTGTATCCAGATATACTTCGCGTTTCCGCGTAATCCCTTTTAAAAAACGGTTAGGAGAATCTCCATTTACCAAAAGGCAATATTCCAAACAGCAATAAACGATATTGCCAAGAGCTACATTTTTATCGCTATCCTCCCAAGAAAGAAAACCGCGAATCATCTCTTTTTCATCTGGGTATAGGTCTTCTACATCAACAGACAACTCCTTGTCAGAGAAATCAAATCCCTTTTTACCGGTGTACAAAATACGGTAGGAGTTTATGTTTGTGGTAGTCAATTCGTAAAGATATTTGTGGATCGCATCTCTACAGCGTTGTTCATCTGAGATGCCAAAATGCGAAATATACTGGTCAATATAATAATCAATGCTTTTTTTCTGCGACTCTACAGTTTGGGCATATGCTTCATCAGTTAGTTTATATACGTCCTGTTCATCAAGTTTTAGTTTCAAAAATGTTTTTTTACTTTTCCGAATTATTGCCTCAACTTCATCCTCTGAAATATGGTACCGATATACTCCCAGCAATTCAGAAATGATTTCGCTCGTCTCCATACATTGATTGTTTGTAGATGCAAATACGCATTTTACCATTTGCAACTGGGCATCATCGGTGGAGTATGTATCGCTTGTTTCAGAATAAAGCATAGCTGCCAAACGGAAAATATCTTTTTGCATTGCAATGTCATCTTTTAAGGGAGCGGATAATACACTCATCTTTCTCTCTCCTTTACACAAGCCTGATCTTACCCGTCAGAAGCTGCTGCATCATGCCCTGCTTGACCTGACGGTATTTCCCAAGTTTCTTTTCCAGTCCGGCAATCTCTTTGCCCATATCCACAAGTATCTTGGCGATAGTCGCCTGTTCAGCTACTGATTCGGGGATAAAAAGCTCGATTTGCTTAAATCCTTTCAAAACAATCCTCGGAACACCCGTGCCGGATTTATAATTAGTTATGACCTGTTCAACGAAGTTTTGCTGCCTAAAATACTGTGCAAGAAAGAAGCTGTCAACACAATTAAAAAGCGGTTTGACGATTGCAATCGAAGACAAGATTACTATAGTTTCTGCTTGTTCCTGTACGAACGCATATTTTAGTATCGAGCCATCTTTTGCAATCAGCACATCGCCTATATCAGGTCGGCAGCCGTTCCGTTCCAGTTTCTTAAAATCTGCATACGATATTTTTTTACATTCAGAGTAATCAAACCCTGTGCTTGTCATGTCTTTCACGGAAGGCATATAATACCCGACATCTGACTCTGGAGGACTCTCGTGAGATCCGTCAGTTATTTTTGAACAAATATCCTCCAATCTAACTTCTCGCCAAGCCCCATTAAATCCTGGCAGGCGGCGTTTGCCGGTCAGCAGTTCTTGCATTGCGCCCTGCTTAATGGCTTTTTTCTTGGAAACTTGTTTTTCAAGCGTGGAAATCAATTCGTCTATCTCGGAAAGGGCCCCCGCAATTTGCTCCTGCTCATCAACCTTTGGTAGTGCAATGTGAGTATCGCAAATAATACCATTATACAATCTTGCGATCGTGCTTCCCTCGGAAGATGCCCATTGAATTACTTTGTAGTAGTGATACAGGTATTCATTGCATAACTTTGTCTTATCAATATCAAGCCATACAATATTAGAGTCCTGAAAATAAGCGTCCTTTCCATCAAATATAACAGATCGGCCCAAAGTTCCGGCAGCAGAAATCAGAACATCGCCTTTTTGTGGATAGGAAAACCGATGCTTGAAGTCCTCATAAAGTGACCGCGATATATACGCATCCGCCTCTTTTCCAAATGTTCCAATCTTAAAAAAGGGAATTTCGCCGTTTTCTGCGGTTTGATCAGCAAAGATTCGTTTGCACATGCAAACCTTGGCAAGTTCACCGAGTTTCTTATCTTCCCAATCCTCTGGAATCACACCAACGTCTGTCTGCTTATATCCCTTCTTTACCATGCAAACCCCATCCTTTCCAGGTGGGCTTTGACTTTGGCCTCATAATCAGCAACAGCAGCCGACAGTTCCGGCAAGGTATCCTCATACCGCTCCACCAATTCCACAATGCGGTTGGTCATCTGGTGGGAAGTAGTGACATACAGTGCCTTGACCCCCTCAAAGATGGTAGCATACCACTTGCGGTTCACCAGCAGGTCCAGAACCTCCTCATCGGTCAAAAGAGCGTACTTCGCCCGCACTTTTTCCTCCAATTCGTCGTTCATTTCCTTGACAGCCTTGTTCTGCTTGGAAAGGGAATCCGTCAAATCCGCAAACTGCTTCAATGCCGCATATTCCTCACCCTTGGGATCGGTCTTTTTCAGCTCCTTCAAACGGGCGGCGACAGCCTTGGCGTCCACCTTGTCCTTGTCGTTAAGGTGTTCCTTCAGATATCCGTCATCACCGGTCTGTTCCTCCACAAACTCGTCCAGTCTGCTCTGGGTCTCTTCGGCAATGGCCTGCGCCTCATCAATTCTCTTGCGCTCGGCGGCGAAGAACACAGACTCGATCAATGCTTTGGGCAGCAAAACACCCTCCCAGCCAACGACCTTTTCCTGTCCTTTCTTCTTTCCGGAGGTATACTCGCCCATGATATTTTCCCATGTCCGGGCAGCATCATAGCCGTCCACAGACACAAGATATACATCGTCGCTCATGACTTCGTGCCAGTAGGAAAGCAGCACTTCATAAACATCGTACTTATCCACCAGCTCCAGACCATCAAAGCAGCCAATCAACTGGTCCGACAGCTCCACGATGTAGGACTTGACTTCCGTATCTTCATCAATACTCCGGAGACCGGAATCCACCATCTGCATCCATGCGTCAAAGGCATCATCAATGCGCTCGGCATAGGCAGAAAACTCGGGGTCATTATAGACCACATTGCGGATATCCTCTTTGGGAATGTTCAGCTGATAATAGCCCTCCCGCATCTGAGAGAACAACTTGCTTTTCAAGCCGGGGAACAGCACCCAATACTTCTCCATGGAATCTACATCTGCCGCAGGAATACCGCCATGCAGATGGGCGTCAATGTCCTGCAGATCTTCAGGCGTAGAACTGTCGATATAACGGGGGATATTCAGGTTATACTCATTTTTCTTCTTGATCTCGTCATTGGGGACAAACCGGGCATACTTGGGATCGTCTGTGATTTGCTGATTGAATGTGGTGACGATTTTATAGATGTCCCGCTCGCGCAGGCGGTTCTTGTTGCCATCTTTTATGAAGTCATGGCTGGCATCGATCATAAAGATGCCCTTGCGCTCGGCTGCATCAGCCTTGTCGATAATGATGATACAGGCGGGGATTCCGGTACCATAAAACAGGTTCGCAGGCAGACCAATGATGCCCTTGATATAACCCTTATCGATGATGGCCTTACGGATGGTAGCCTCTGCATTGCCGCGGAACAGAACGCCGTGAGGAAGAATGACCGCAGCCTTGCCGGTGCTTTTCAAGGACTTCAGGATGTGGAGCAGCCAAGCAAAGTCGCCGTTCTTTTCGGGCGGTCTGTCACCATAGCCTTCAAACCGGCCATAATCCTTGAGGCCGTCCGTCCAGTTTTTCAGAGAGAACGGGGGATTGGCCACCGCAAAGTCAAAGCGCTTCAGCACTTCATCGTCGGAACCGTCTTCAAAATAGTGGGGAGAGGAGAATGTGTTTCCTGCCTTGATCTCACCGGCGGCCTTGTTGTGCAGAACAAGGTTCATCTTGGCAAGACCGGCGGTAGTCACTTCTTTTTCCTGTCCCCAAATAGCAATCTCAAAGGGAGCTTCATCCGCTGCGCGGATCAGAAGCGAACCGGAGCCGCAGGCAGGGTCATACACGGAGTACCCCTCATCCCGTTCCTCAATGCTATCGATGCCGATCACTTTGGCAAGGATACGGGAGACTTCGGCCGGTGTATAGAACTGGCCCTTGCTTTTACCACTTTCCGTGGCGAAATGACGCATCAGATATTCATAGGCGTCTCCAAGAATATCATCGCCGCTAGCTTTGTTCTTTTTGAAATTGAATTCATCGCGCTGGAAAATAGCGATCAGCCCGGTGAGCTTATCCACCATTTCTTTGCCGCTGCCCAGCTTGGCCTCGTCGTTAAAATGGGCATTGTCGATCACACCGCGGAGATTGTTCTCCCCAGCTTCTGCCAGCTTGGCAATGACTTTGTCCATTTCTTCGCCGATGTTTTTATTGCCCTTCAAGGCAACCAAATCGTCGAAACTGCCGCCTTCCGGAACAGTGATATCGGCATATTTTACACCCTTGAACTTGTCCGTGACATACTTCACGAACAGCAGGGTCAGGATATAGTCCTTATACTGAGAGGCGTCCATGCCGCCTCTCAGTTTATCACAGCTCGCCCAAAGGGAACTATACAACTCATTTTTCTTTATCGCCATGTCTGTTTACCACACTTCTCATAATTTGGTGTTTCTGCTTTCCCGCGAATCGGTTTCACAGGAACCGCCTTGTGTTATCTTTTCAATTTGTATACGCGGTTCTTATTGTTACCCTCTGCAACGACAACACCCTCATCCAGGAGTTCCTTCAACAGCTGCTTTACGCGCGTGCTCTTTACACCCAGCAGTTCAGCAATATCTGTATTCTTCGCAGAAACATGATCTGTAAGATATGTGATAATTTCATTCTTTTGCCGTGCGGATTTTATCGTCACTTTTTTATCGTCACTTTTTATCGTCGCTTTTTTATCGTCACTTTTCTTGAATGCTAGCGACAACATAATCCGATCAGGATCGAAGTTTTCAGAGATCACCGGTGCGGTCCATCCCTGTTCACGCCACACACGGAAGATGTTGGGGATGCCGCTGCCTGCGCGCTCACCAATATCGATCAGGTTGAACATTTTCAGCATAGTGCCGTTACGGGGATCAGACACGCCGCCGCTCTTTGCGGTATCAATCTCAATGCGGAAGTTGCCGGGATTGGACATAGTAATGGCATCGCGCTTTTTGATGACTACCAATCCCTGTCTGCCGTAATAGTCAGCATTGACCAGACAGTTGGCCAATGCCTCGCGCAGAGCCTGATGCACGGAGGTATCGTCTACGCGGACACCGCCCTCCATTTTGAAGGGCACTTTGATATCCTGCGTCAGCTTGTTGTAAACGCGGAAATAGAAGTCATAAACGTTGCCGCTCCAATCCCCGGAGGAAGAGATAATGCGGTCTGTCCAACGGGTATCGGCGTCATACTGTTCCTGATAATCAAGGAAATAGGCATTATACTCCCGCACGATGTCATACTCATTGCCAAACATAAGAAGTCCTGCGGAAGTAGGGTGCTTCTTTCCGTCAGAACCGATGCCCACAGCACCGAGTTTCATCAGAAAGTCCTCGTCCTCCAAAGCCTCCCATACATGACCGGGTCGGGAAAGGCGCATCCGCTGACGATAGCTGCGGACGCTTTCCTTGTTGAAGACGCTCATATCCATTTCATTCAGAACCAGCATATCCTGCGTCTTGACGGACGCATCACGCACCATGGCCTGATATTCCTCTTTGGTACATTTGTAATCGCCCTCCCCGTTGCGGCGATAGGTGGACAGGGGGTTTCCATCCAAATAAACCGGACGATAGGAACGCTCGGCACGGGGCACATTGATGACTACGATATGGTTACCGTCCACTTCCTGCACGAACACATCTTTGGAGGACAGTAAGTTCACGCTGGTCTTATTGGGATTGTTGACGTTGTTCCAAAATTCCTTGATAAGTTTGTCAGGGTCAGGGAGGTCAACCGCATGCAATGTCTTGTCAGGCCATTCTTCCACGCCCAACAAAATAACACCGCCAAGAGTGTTGGCAAAAGCAGAGTAGGTCTCCCAGATGCTTCCGGGCAGACCGCCCATGGCCTTCTTCGCCTCAATGCGGTTATTCTCTCTATATTTTTCAAGATTGTTGAAATCAATCATACCGCGCCCTCCTGAATTCTGTTTTCACGCCAGCTTTTTTCCAGCGGCTCATAGGGGAGGTCATGCTCCGCGCAATACTGCTTCAACGCTTTCATTGCCTTGATGTTGGGGCGGGCTTTTCCGTTTTCCCAACGGTTCACGGTTGTAAACGAAACGCCAAGAGCGTTGCCAAATTCTGTTTGATTCATCAGACAAGACAATCTGAAATTTTTAATTTCGGAGCTGAAGGGCATCTGCAACTCTCCTTTACCAGATGATTAAACTTATTATATCACTGATATGGCGTTTTTACAACATCGAGTATGTGCTTTAATGCAAAAAAGCGCCCATCGGTCAGAGATTGACCGATGGGCGCCGCTACAATATGTTCCGTTATTCTTCCATGACTTCCAGCATCATTCTAGCTCCAAGCTTGAAACCGTTCTGGAAGATCAGGCAGTCGGTTAGTGTCTGAAACTCACGGGTGCAATCTGTGTACTTCTCAAACAACTCTTTCTGCTCATCCGTCATGGTAGCCCGAAGTTTTTCTTCATTCCTACAAATCAGCTCCAGTAGCTTCTTATACTCTTTGTAGGAAGAAGTATCGTATTCCATTGGCTCAATATTGCCGTACCAAAATTCTTCAAGGAATCTCATACCGCATCCTCCCCGTAAATTAATTCTCGGAGGACAATTTCCTCTGCCCGGTTATGGATGCTGTTCATAGCCTTGATCCAAGCCATCTGGTCATTCTCTTTCAATTCATCAGTCACTGACTCGGCTTCCTGCATCTGCCTTATTATCAGCTGCAATCTGCTCTGCGCCTGCTCATTCAGACCGGCAAGATAAGTCCAAAGTTGACCTTCCAGAACCAGATCATTGAACCTCATCGGCTTGTGTTCCTTGAGATAATCACGGTGCATCCGACCGTACTTTCCAATGGTTCGTTCTTCGTTAGGGAGTTTCAGATTTGGAATGTAGTAATCTCCTGCCAGCACATATTCAATGCTGTTATTCTTCATTTTGTTTTCCATAAACTTGACCTCGATTTCATGATTTTTGTCACATCGAGACTCACTGGTGTAGTGATGGTGTAGTAGCACCACCCTCAAGTCCGAAAAACCTTGATATTACTGGGTTTTTAGAGATTTCTACAAATATTGCCGTGGCAGACGAACAGGATTTTTACCATTTGCTTCATTCCCCTGACTATACCAAATTATACTCAAATATGCCGGATTTCGCGCAAAGCGCGAACGTTTACCCGCAATTTCAAAATTGCACCTCCCGGCACAGCGCGGCATAACTCCGTATACCTTCGCCTGAGAGCGTCGTAAAAGTGTCGTAAATCCGAAATTTTTACGACACGCGTTTTTCAGCGCGCCGGCCTCGTGAGTTTGCCTGTGCTCCGTTCAGCTCCAGCATTTCTGCCCTGGCGTCCTCAAAGCCGATGTGTGTGTAGACATTGAGCGTTACGCCAATCTCCGAGTGCCCCATAATGTATTGCAGCGCCTTGGGGTTCATACCTGACTTCGCCATGTTTGAGCAGAACGTGTGACGGCAGACGTGCGGCGTGACCTTGGGCATCTGCACCTTGTAAATACTGTTGTACTTAGCGCAGATGTGCTGGAAGTATTTTTCCCAGTGGAGAGCCACCATCGGACGCCCGTTCTTGTCAAGAAAGAGAAATCCGCTGTAACCCTGTATCACCGGCTCCACCTTTGGCGGTTTCCTGTTGGCAAGTATGCGCGCGAAGCACTCCTTTACCTCGGGCGTCATTGGAACCATTCTGGTGCCGCAGCCGGTTTTTGGGTCTTCTATCACGTACTCCATGCTTCGTGTTCTCTGGAGCTGGTGGTCCACGACAATCCGGCTGTTTTCAAAATCAATGTTGCCGGCCGTCAAGCCCACAAACTCCGAAATGCGCAGCCCGGTTTTGAAGAGAATATAGATGCCGTCATAGTAGCGGCTAAAGTGCTTGTCGTTTCTGACGAACTCCAAAAAGGCGCGTTCCTGCTTGCGCGTGAGTGCCTCGCGGGTTACGCTGTCGTTCACAACTACCGTGCTCAGCTGAAACTCGAATGGATTTTTGTTCAGCAGGTCGTTATCGACAGCCATCTGAAACGCCGGCCTCAGAACGCCGCGTATGGAGTGAATCGTACTGTAGCCGCGCCCATCGGCCTGGAGCTTAATCAGCCACGCCTTAGCGTCAAAGATTTTTATCTTATCGATGCGCTTTAGTCCGAACTCCTCTTTCCTGATAATATTGAGCACAAAGTTATAGTTGGCTCTGGTGTTGTGGCGCACACCGCGCTTTTGAGCAACATACATTTCGACAAGCTCCAGCACGGTCAAATCCCCGGCGCAGGCTATGCCGCGGCTTAAATCCAGCTGTATCTGCCTTTCCTTTTCCCTCAGCGGAATATCGCCGCGCTTGCCTTTGGGTACTGAGTCGGCTTCGGTCAGCCTCCAGCTGTAAACGGTTTTCCTCTTGCCAAATGCGTCCTGATACTTATATTCATACTTACCATCTTTTCGCTGGCTCTCTCCGGTCAATAATCTTCGTCCTTTTTTATCTCGCCTTATTTCAGACATTGTTGCTCCTTTCCAATGATTGAAAAGAGCCAGGCTATGACACGCATATTGTATCACAGGCCCGGCTCTTTTGCCACAATTATGTGCCGCTATTATATGGCAGACAGCTTTTCATCGACGTAGCGCTCGAAGACACGCCGCTTTATCTGCGGCCTTGTCCCGTTCCACAAAACAAAGTCTGCCTGCGGGTTTTCATCTATAAGCTTTCTCAGCTTCTTATCTCCAATGTGGAAGTACCTTGAGGCCTCCTGCACGCTCAGCGTGTATTTTCTCCATATGGGAATATCGTACCTGTCGTTAAACTGCTCGGGTTCTTTTACCATAGGCAACACTCCTTAAAGATTAAATTTCTGCGTCCCGACCGTGCTCACGGCGGGGCTGTTTGCGTTCCTGCGCCCCGCGCGCCCGCGCGAGTATGTCTGAGATAAAAGCCCTGACCTTTTCGGGCGCGGCTTTGAGGGCGTCGAGGTAGGGCTGAGATTTCTTTTTGAGTGCTTCGTATTTTTCGTGCAGCGCGTCAAATCGCCGCTTCCAGACGGCAGCGGCTTGTTCGGCGGCGGCGAGCTGCTCGCGCAGCTTTGCAATTTCGGCTCTGGCTGAGAGTCCGTTGACGGCGTGCTTTTTCAGCTCCGCGCACTCCTGCGGCGTCAGCGTGATGTTGCCGGTAAGAGGGTTGCGCTTGCCCATCTCCTTAATCTCGCGTGCTGTGAGCGCGGCGGCTTTTGCGGTTTTGGTTTCCTTTTTCAATGCGTCAAGTTTTTGTTCCTGCTTCTCAACAGCCTGCTCGGCCTGAGCAACCTTATCGCTCACTGCCTCAAGCCGCTGCTGCTCGGCTTTGACCTTGAACTGCGTCACGGTCAGGTGCTCTTCGGTGCTGCCGCGCTCGCCTCGCTCAATGTCGTCGTAGCCGGCCGAGCGCATGAAATGAAAAAAGTCATCCTGCAATACGCTGTAGGATGACTTCAAAATCTGTTTGCCCTTTGCGTTCAGCATGGGCTTGCCATCGGCGTCGAGCGCGGGCTTCGACGCCCATTTCTTGCTCCTGCTGACCTGCATGAGCGTCTCTTTCACCGAGCCGACGAGGCTCTTGTCCTTACACAGCTTCGCCCAGAGTACCTGTTTCTCCACGACGGGGATGTAGACGACGTGGAGGTGGTAGTGGTAGACATCCTCGCCCAGCGCCTCGGACATCGCGCGGTTTCGCTCGTCGGCGTGCATGACAGCGGAGAGGATAAATTGCTCGCCGCCCACAATCTCCACGGCGGCTCTGTAGGCGTCAGCGTAGAACTTCTTGGCAAACTCATAGCCGCCGTGGTTGTAGAAGTAAGCGGAGTTCACGTCAAAGACCAGCTCTCCGAATTTCACGGCGTCGGGTTTGAGGCCACGGGTGGAAATGACTTTTTCACACTCAAGCTGTGCAAACATCTCCGTATAGCTCGCGGTGGGCGCTTTGAAGTGTACGTTCATCGCTGTGCGCTTGGGGACTATATCCTGATTCGAGTAGTGCGTTTTCTCGCGCTCATTGTGTTCCTGTATCTTCGCCACGTCGCCGGGAGTTTTCAGGTCGTGGTTTCTGACGATGGTGCGGTCAACGCCGTCGTTTCTCGCCATGGAATACACTCCTTCCTGTGGAATTGGGGACACATGGGCCGGGGAGGCGCTTTCTGCGGAAAGCGTAATAACCCACTATGACACTTTCATCCCAAAGGTTGCAAAGTGCCGTGGGCTCTCCGAGGGGGTATTGCGTCCACTGCGGTGTCCGCGCTGACCAACAGAAAACTGACAGATGTTTTCTATTGGCCTGTCCGTGTATATGGTGTTTCCCGTCACTCCATATACACGGATATGCAGCCGCAAATGTTGCTGCTGCATATATGAGTTTTACGCTCAAACGCTGTGTACATACGTACCGAGGCTCAACGCTCATGTACGTATGTACGTTGCGAATCGCCGCAAAACTCATTTATATGCGGGTGCACTATGGCTTCAATACCCATGAAGCCCCACACGCGCCGACCCGCAGAGTTGGTGATGTTGTTGCAGTGCTCAAGATTGTATTTGCCCGACGCCGCCACAAGCGCGTCGCTGAAGCTGCGTGGTTTTAGCGCGGTCAGACTGTTTTCCTCGCACCACATCCGGTATATCTCGTAGCAATCCTTCGAGCTTATGGACGCATCCGCTTTCAACCGGATGTAGCCCTCGGATTCGAGGAAGTCGTAGACATTGTTGTTGTCGCGCTTCACAGCCTCGCGGTTTGCCCTCGTCCGAGCGCTCTCTGTAAACTTGAAGTTGTTCGCCGCCAGCCGCCTCAATCCTGCAAAAGCCAAGAGGAAGATGCCCTCAATTTCAGCCTTCATTTTCTCGGCGAGGTCGGGGTCGTCCACGCGGTTTGCCGGCTTCTCCCTCGTGGTCAGTACGAGCTGACGCCGGTAAAAGCCGTCGCTGCGGTCAAAGAGCGCCTGCAAGTCGCCGTTGCTGAACGCGAGCAGCCGTGCAAACATCCAGCCCTGGTAGCTCTGTTTGCCCTTGCGCTCCAAGTCCATCTTTCCCTGAGCCGTGACAATGGACTTGACGTAGTTGGTCTGCCGCAGCGCCTCCATCCGCATATCGTCATCGACGCACAGGAGGACGTGCTCGAGGTCGGCGCGGGCAAAGCGGTTTTCGGAAATCTTGCCGATGCTGCCGTCTTTCATGTTGCAGCCGAATAGGGCAGAGAGCACCGCGCCAATCTGGCTCTTGCCTTCGCCGCCGCTGCCCTTAATGACCATCATGCGCTGCCCCTTGTTGCTGGGTATGAGGCAGTAGCCGATGAACTCCTGCAAGGTGGGAATGTCCTCAGGGTAGAGCAGCTCTCCGAGAAATTTTAGCCAGCACTCAGGTTTCGGAGCATTGTGGTTGTAAGCAACCGGCAGGCGGCTGCGCACAATTTTGCCGCGTCCTTCGGTGAACGTGCCGTCCAAAAACAACGTCCCGTTAGCGAGGTGGATGCGGTCTGCTTCCGGCGGCAAATCATCCACGCGCGCCGCGAGCTTCATCAGCTCCATGATGTTGCTTATCTTGCGCGGGACATTGCTTACGGCGCAGCATCGCAGCTCCTCAAAGATTTCGCCGCGCAACGGCAGCTCGTCCGTTACGCGCCCATCGGGCGTGAAAAACGCGCCGTTCATGTAGACAAGTCTGTGACGGCTGAGGAAGTCGTCGCAAAAGAGAGCCTCGTTTATGTTCCTGCCGTCAAACCAAAAGGGCGCCTCAGCCGACCTTTTGCCCTTCGACATTCCAACGCGCCTCCTTCATCAGGTATTCAATGTAGTCCAGCTCCTTGCACGCCTCGACATAGCGCTCATCGGGCTCGTCCAGCGGCGAGTGCGGAGCAAACTCGGCTTTCCAGCGCCGCAGCTGACTTCGGCGTTGGCGCAGCTCGTCCATTTTCGAGCGAGGCTTATTCTGCGGCGGCCTGTCCACGGACAGGCCAAAGTCATAGGCCACCCTCCGCGCCGCCTCATAGTTGCTCAGGCCAAGCAGCCGTGCCGTTAGGTCGATCACGTCGCCGTGCTCGCCGCAGCCAAAACAATGGAAGTGGTCGTCGTAGAGCTTCATGCTCGGATGCCGGTCATCGTGGAAGATGCAGCGCGCCATGCCTGAGCGCCCCACGTCCAGCCCATAGCGCTCTGCGGCCTCCGGTACACTTACCGATGTCTTTACGTTTTCATACAGATTCAAAGGCATGACCTCCTGAAAAAGATTGACGGGATTTTGCCCGTCTGCCTGAATATACGGAGAAAATGCCCCTGAGCCTTGAAATCCCGCAAAACTGCAAGAAAAGAAAAAAGCCGCCCCTCACTCTTGCAAAAGTGCAAGAATGAGGGGCGGCAAAGCATTGCCAGCGACGGCGTATTCGAGTATAATATCCGGAGAAAGTTTACCAGAAAGAGGTGCCGTACATGGAGCGCGAATACTTGCCCGGAAACGTCCGGGAGCGCATACAGGAGCTGCTCCACGAGCGCAAAATAACTCAGGCGCAGCTCGCGGAGCGCATCGGCAGTACGGAGAGCGCCGTCAGCCGCTTCATCTCCGGAAAGACGGACAAGATAAGCGCCGAGCACATTATCCGCATCGCCAGGGCGTTCAACGTCTCCACGGACTTTTTGCTCGGCGTGGTCAACATCCCAGACCGCAAGAACTACGACGTTGAGGAACTGGGCTTGTCCGTGCAGGCGGCGAGAAATCTGTACACGAGCCGGGTCAACGCGGAGATTGTAAACCGGCTGCTGGAAAGCCCGCGCTTTGCCGAGGTCACATACATGATTGAGCAGTATTTCAACGACACGCTCGCGGAGGGCTTCGCCGCGCAGAACCAGATGTACGCCACCATCAGCGCCATGCTGC
>ERZ780203.1299-NODE-1299-length-18929-cov-17.071739_pt1 | contig 18929 bp, 18 predicted proteins | sample MGYA00511168_ERZ780203 | MGnify/ENA primary metagenome ERZ780203 (study PRJEB29588, sample SAMEA2156577) | human gut metagenome | biome: human gut; feature: human-associated habitat; material: faeces | place: Denmark | collected 2008/2010 ...
CGCAGTCCGTTCTTCGACCTTTTTACCACGCTCTGTCACGATCGCATCGCGCGGCGGATGATCTCCGCCGCCTTTGCCATGCGCAGCGGCTTTTCGGGCGGCGGCAGGACACCACAGCGCGCAAATACCTCCGCATATGGATAATCCTTGGGAAACACGGCATAACTCACACGACGCTTTTGCAGGTATTTTGCTGCGCGCTTGGCCGAAAGTGCAGCAAGCATTCCCTCGCCGCGCAATGCGTAGGCCGCGTCAAAGCGCACGCCGCAGAGCGTGCGCGCGCCGTTTTTCTCCCCCGTGTCCCGATAGCAGACCAATCCCTGCAAAATGACCCCTCCCCGCAAAAAAGCTCCCCGCCAGTATATGGCGGGGAGCTTGTGCGTTATGCGGTTTACCAACCCTTGATATAGTCCGTGAGGTACTTGAGCGGGTTGATGATCTGTCCGTTCTCGGTGATCTCAAAGTGCAGGTGCGGGCCGCTGCTCACGCCGGTCGTACCGGTGATGCCGACGACCTGACCCTGCGCGACATACGTGCCCACGCTGACCGAACGGGATGACAAATGCTGATACGTCGTCGTGTTGCCGCTGCCGTGGCTGACGACCACATAGTTGCCGCGGTACTTGTTGTAGGCCGAGACGATGACCGTGCCTGCCTTGGCGGCGACGGCCTGCGTCGTGTAGCCCACGCGGCCGATGTCGATGCCCGCGTGATTCGTCGACGCGCCCGCGATGCCCGTGTAGCGCGCGCCGAGCGGCGAGGTGACATACTTGCTCGAGCACGGCCAGATGTAGCCGCCATAGGTCACGGTGGTGTTGCCGTTCTTTTCGGCAAGCTCACGGGAAAGGCGCACAATCTCCGCCTGCTGGCGCTCCATCGCGGCGTCCTTTTCCGAAAGGACCTGCTTGTACTGCGCTTCGTTCGCCTTGAGCTCGGCAAGCACCTTCTCCGCCTCGGCGCGCTGGGTATTCAGCTCGCTCTTTTTGGCAACGAGCGTCTCCTTGGCGCTCTGCTGCTCGGCAAGGGAGGTCTCGAGCGAGGCCTTCTTCTGCTCGATCTGCTCGCGCAGGGCGCGCAGATCGTCGATGACCTTCTGGTCGCTGTCCATGATCTCGCTGATGAAGTCCATGGCGCTCAGCAAGTCGGAAAAACTTGCCGAGTCGAACAGCACCGACCAGTAGGACACCGTGCCGCGCTCCTCCATTGAGCGCACGCGCTCACAGAACTTTTCGTACTGGCGCGCCTCTTCCTCTTCGTTCTCGCGGATCTCCTGCTCGGTCTGCGTGATCAGCGTCTCATACTCGCTGATGAGCGACTCAACGCCCTTGATCTCCGACTGAAGCAAGTTGATCTGCTTGTCGATGTTCTCCTTCTGCGCAATCGCCGCGCTCTTGTCGTTCTGGATGGATTTTAGCTCTTTTTCCAGCTGCGATTTTTCCGAGTTCATACCGCTGAGCTCGTCTTTGAGCTTGTCGATATCCGCCTGCGTAACGGCGGAGGCGTCCTGCACCAGGGAAAGCGGTGTCAACTCCGTCAGCGTCAGCGACGCGAAGACGGCCAGCACTAGGAGGATGCGTGCGATCTTTTTTCTGCTCATCGTCCGCCTCCCTCACACGTGCAGGAACTTGCGGATAGCCGTCAGGCTGCCACCCACACCGATCAGGATACCGGCGGCGGCAAAGATCGCAGCCACGGGCCGCCAGATCGACGTAAAGTCGACGATCGTGAGAAGCTGCAGCCGGTCGGACATCGCAAGGCTCTTTGCGACCGATTCATACAGGAGCCACTGCAAGCCAAAGCCCAGCACCGCGCTGAGAAGGCCGATCATAAAGCCCTCGTACACGAACGGCCAGCGGATGAAGCCGTTCGTCGCGCCGACCATCTTCATAATGGCAATCTCGTCGCGGCGGTCGAACGTCGTGAGCTTGATGGTATTCGAGATGATGAAGACCGACACGAGCAGCAAAATGGCAATGAGCGCGATGCACACTACGCTCGCAACATTTCGCAGCGTGATAAAGCCGCCCGCGATGTCTTCGTCCACGCGGACATTGGCAACGCCTTCGACATTGTCGAGGATGTCCTGCGCAGTCTTGCCGGAAATGCTCAGATCGTCAACATAGACAGCGTAGCGGTCGCGCAAAATCTCGGGGTCAAGGTTCTGGAACATGTTGTCCCCCTCGTAACGCGCCTCAAAGGACTTCATCGCCTCTTCCTTGCTGATGAAGACGCATTCCTTCACGTTGGCGCGCTGCTCAATGGCGCGGCCCACGGCCTTGGTCTGCGCATCGTCGCAGCTCTCGTCCACGAAGGCGAGAATTTCATACTCGCTCTCAAGCTGCTGGAGCTGCACCTGCGCATTGTACGCCACGAGCGAAAATGTACCCATGACGACAAGGCAGGCGACCGTGATGCCCACGGCCGCAAAGGACATGAATCCGTGCGAGAACATGTTGCGCATGCCCTCGCCGAAAAAGTAAGAAAAATCGTGTTTGCGCATAGCTTACCTCGCATTATAGCCGACGCCGTCGCCATCGCTCGTGATGACGCCCTGTTCGAGCGTGACGACGCGTTTTTTGAACTGATTGACAAGATCTTTCTCGTGCGTGACGACGACCATCGTCGTGCCGAGATGGTTGATGCGCTCGAGCAGGCGCATGATCTCCAGCGAGCGCGCGGGGTCCAGGTTGCCCGTCGGCTCGTCGGCGATGATGGTGCTGGGGTTGTTGATGAGCGCACGCGCAATGGCCACGCGCTGCTGTTCGCCGCCGGAGAGCTCGTTGGGATAACGGTCGGTCTTTTCCTCAAGTCCGACGAGCTCAAGCACATAGGGGATGCGCTTTTTGATCTCGCGCGGCGAAGAACCGACGGCGCGCATGGCGAAGCTCAGGTTCTCATAGACCGTTTTCTTCTCGATCAGGCGGAAGTCCTGGAAGATGACGCCGACGGAGCGGCGCAGCAGCGGAATCTGCCGCTCGGCGATGTTCGTCAGGCTGAAGCCGTTGACGGCGATCTGGCCGGACGTCGGCACGATCTCGCCGGTGAGCAGCTTGATGATCGTCGACTTGCCGCTGCCGCTCGGGCCGACCAAAAAGACGAATTCCCCATCCTCGATGCGAAGCGAAATGCCCTTTAAGGCCGTCGTGCCGCTCTCGTATTCCTTTACTACATCGCTCAGGCGTATCATGCTCTTCCCTCGGTTTCCAGCAGGTTTTGACTCGATCCCGCAAATTTTCAGTCTTTATTATAGCGCGGCAAGTCCGCGATGGCAACAGGTAATTATGTAAACTTTCAACTTTTTTGCCGCAAAATGGCGAAAAAACAAGGGCTGTCCGAAGACAGCCCTTGTCGAATTCTTTTTCTTTACGCTTCGATGCCGCGGGAGGCAAGGTACTTTTTGACCATGAGCGCGACCTTGAAGGTGATGGCGTCGTCGAACTCGCGCAGGTCGAGGCCCGTGAGCTTCTTGATCTTCTCGAGACGGTAGACGAGCGTATTTCTGTGGACGAACAGCTTTCTCGCCGTTTCGGAGAGGATGAGGTTGTTCTCGAAGAACTTGTTGATCGTAAAGAGCGTCTCCTTGTCGAGCGCGTCGATGGGGTTCTTCTTGAAGACCTCCTGCAGGAACATTTCGCACAGTGTCGTCGGCAACTGATAAATGAGGCGGCCGATGCCAAGGTTTTCATAGCTGATGATGTACTTCTCGGTGTCGAAGACCTTGCCGACCTCGATCGCCATCTGCGCTTCCTTATAGGACTTCGCGAGGTCTCGCAGGTGCGTCGCCACCGTGCCGATACCGACGACCACGGTGCTCTCACCGTTCACGCGCAGCGTCTCTTCGATCTGCGCGGCGGTCTTTTCAAGGTCGCTCATCTCCACATTGTCGCCGAGCTGCTGCACAAGCACCACATCGTCCTCGCCCATGGAAAGGACAAAGCTCGTCTGCCGGTCGGGGAAGATGTTCTGCACGGTCTCGACGGGGATAGCGTCGGCCTTGTCGTCCGTGCGGCGGATGACGAACACGCCGCGGTTGAGCTCGGCTTCGACGTGCAGCTCCTTGGCGCGGACGTAGATATCGCTTAAAAGAATGTTATCGGAGAGGATGCTCTTGACAAACGACGTCTTGTCGTGCTTTTCCTCGTAATAGCTCTTGGCGGTGTTGAGCGCGACAGTTGCCATGCTGCAGACGGTCGAGCTGAGCGCGTCCTCGCCGCGGGTGAAGGCCGCAAAGTCGAACTGACCGCCCCAGCCCTCGAGCGCCTTGAAGGTCTTGCCCTCGAGCGCGGTGCAGGCGCCCTCGGCCTCATTGATGGGCTGCACCAGATGCGGCCAGCGCTGGCCGATCTCCGGCAGGTCGGTGCAGGCGATGACCGTGCCCTCGGAGTCGATCACGCCAATGACCGTATCGGTCGTTTCCTTAAACTGTAAAACGATGTTCTGAAAAATCCTACCGGACATATTCCGTGCCTCCTTGATTTATTAGGGAGTTTGTGCATTCTGCCAACTTGATGGGACTATTATACTTTCTCCGTCTGACGATTGCAAGAACTTTTTTCTCTTTTCAACAATTTTTTTCTTCTTTTTTAGGCATTCCGTAAAGGAAGGACAAACGCTTACTTGTCCGCGCCCGCTTTTCCTTGGGCAAATTGCCCACTTTCCCGCAGGTTTTTGATCTCTTCCGCCGTGAGCAGGCGGTATTCGCCCTTGGAAAGCCCCTCGTCAAGCGTGAGTGAGCCCATGCTCAGCCGCTTTAAGTAAACGACCGGCTTTCCGCGCGAGGCCAGCATCCGCTTGATCTGGTGGAACTTGCCCTCGTGGATGGTGATGAGCGCCTCGCTCTGCGCGTCGCTCTTTAAAATCTCAAGCTTTGCCGGAAGGCATTCGAGCCCGTCGCCAAGCGTGATGCCCTGCTCGAAGGCTTTACAGTCGGCGTCGTCGAGCGCGCCGTCGGTGCGGGCGAAGTAGACCTTGTCGACATGCTTTTTCGGCGCGAGCAGGTCGTGCGCGAGCGCGCCGTCGTCGGTCAAAAGCAGCAGCCCCTCCGTGTCCTTGTCGAGCCGCCCGACGGGAAACAGGCCGATCTTTCGATACTCGGGCGCAAGCAGGTCGAGCACCGTCTCCCCGCGTCCGTCTTCGGTCGCCGAGAGCACGCCCGCGGGCTTGTGGAGCATCACATACGTGTGCTCGCGATAAAAAAGCTCTTCGCCGTTCACACTGATGCGCGCGGTCAAGGGGTCGCACTTGTCCTCCGCGCTGGCCGCGATGCGCCCGTCGACGAGCACGCGACCCTCGCGCACGAGGGTCTTGACCTCGCGGCGCGAATAGCGCCCGGTCGAGGCGATGATCTTGTCGAGTCTCTGCTGTGCCATGGTGATTTCCGCCTTTCTGCCTGCGTTTTTCATTTCAAAAAGTAGTGTAGCATACTTTTTCTCTCGGTGGAATAGCTTTTATCGAAAGGGTGTGGTCGCTTCATGTTCATCATCACCGCCAAGTGCTCCAAACGCCGCGTTGTAAAAATTCTGCTCATCTTCGCGCTGCTGCTCTCGCTCTTTCTGGCGCTGCGCGCGTGCCGGCATTCGTCTCCGCCGCCCGTCATCGCCGCCGGAACAAATGAAGAGCGCATTGCGTATCTTGCCTCCCTCGGCTGGGAGGTGAACGACCAGCCGATCGAAACGCTGAGCGTCACGCTGGGCGAAACGCTCGAAGAGCCGTATTTGAGCTACAACGACCTCCAGCTCTCGCAGGGCTTTGACCTCACACGCTATTGCGGGCAGACGCTCTCGCGTTACACCTATGTTGTGACCAACTATCCTGACGCCTCGCTCCCCTGCCAAGCCGACCTGTACGTCTGCGACGGCGTGCTCGCCGCGGGCGACATCGTCTGCACCGGCGAAAACGGCTTCATGGCGGGGCTCTCCTTTCCCGCCAATTGACCACGCTTCTCTCTCCCTCTCAGGGCCCCCGTGCGGGGTCTTTTTCTTTTTGACTATTGCGCGCGGCTGTGGTATGATTTCGGTGAATTGATATAAAGGAATCATCCCATGGAATTTTACACCCTCGCCAGTTCGAGCGCCGGCAACGCCGCGCTCGTCTGTCACAACGATACCCACCTTCTCATCGACGCGGGCATCTCCTGCCGCCGCATCACGCAATCGCTCGCAGTGCTTGATCTCACGCTCGATGATCTCGACGGCATCCTCATCACGCACGAGCACATCGACCACGTCCGCGGACTGACGACGCTCGCCAAAAAATGCCCCGCCCCGCTGTATGCGACGTTCGGCACCGCGGCGGCGATCCAATACCCCGAGCCGCGCCTGCGCGCCTTTGCCACGGGCAAAGAGTTTACGATCAAGGACCTGCACGTCCGCTCGTTCCGCACGTCGCACGACGCGAAAGAGAGCGTCGGCTACCGCATCGAGAGCGACGCAGGCTCGCTCGCTGTACTGACGGATACGGGCTTTGTCACCGACGAAGCGCACGATGCCGCCCTCGGCGCGGACATGCTGCTGCTCGAATCGAATCACGACGTCGTGATGCTCAAAAACGGCGGCTACCCCTATTATCTCAAGCAGCGCATCCTGAGCGAGTACGGGCACCTGTCGAACGACGCCGCGGCGGAATTCGCCATCGAATGCGTCCGCGCGGGCACGAGCGACATTCTGCTCGCGCACTTGAGCGACGAGAACAACTCTCCCCAGCTTGCCGAATACACCGTCGGCCGCGCCCTGCAATCGAGCGGACTGAGCGTCCGCCTTGCCGCCGCGCCGCGCGACACCATCAGCGAGGTACACGTATGCAGAAGATCACCGTCCTTTGCGTCGGAAAACTGAAGGAGGCCTTCTACGAGCAGGCCGTCAAGGAATACGAAAAGCGCCTTTCGCGCTGCTGTAAGTTAGAGCTTTTGGAGCTGCCCGAGCAGCGCCTCGGCGACGAGCCGAGCGAGGCGGAGATCCGCCAGGCCCTCAAAAAAGAGGCTGCGCTCGTCGAGCAGAAGCTTCCCAAGGGCGGCGCGCTCATCGCCATGTGCATTGAGGGGCAGGAGATGAGCAGCGTAGCGCTTTCGCAGAAAATGCAGCAGCTCGCCGCGCGCGGCGCGTCGCAGCTGACGTTCCTCATCGGGTCGAGCTTCGGCCTTGACGAGGACTTAAAGAAAAAAGCCGACCTGCAGCTCTCGATGTCGCCGATGACATTTCCGCACCACTTAGCGCGCGTGATGCTGCTCGAGCAAGTTTACCGCGCCTACCAGATCGAGGCCGGAACCAAATACCACAAATGACTCATCATCAATATAAAGGAGGACACCGCCCATGTCGGATGAAGTGAAGCTCACCTGGGGCAAGACAGAAAACGACCTTTTGCAGCGCTGGCCCAAATCCGCCGACGGCACGCCGGAGGAGCCCGCGCTTTTGACCGTCGCGATGGACACGAACGCCGAGACGGACATGCTCTGCGCCATGCTCCGCTCGTATGACATCCCCGTGCTGCGCAAATACGAGGGCGAGGGCTCGTTCGGCAAGATCGTGCTCGGCATGCCCGGCAGCGGCACGTGGCTCTATGTGCCGTCCTCGATGCTCGAGGACGCGAAAAATCTGATCCGCCCCATTGATGAAATTCCGGAACAGGAGGACATGCAATGAATTACCGTCAGGAATACGAAAAGTGGCTCGCCTCCCCTGCGCTGAGCGAGGACGAGAGAAACGAGCTCAAGGCCATCGCAAACGACGAAAAGGAGATTGAAAACCGCTTCTACGGTCCGCTCGAATTCGGCACGGCCGGCCTGCGCGGCACGATGTACGTTGGCCTTCACAACATGAACCGCCACGTCATCCGCTGGGCGACGCAGGGCTTTGCCAACGTCATCCGCGCTGAGGGCGAAGAGGCCATGAAAAAGGGCATCGCCATCTGCATGGACTGCCGCAACCACTCGATGGAGTTTGCGCGCGCCGCGGCCTGCGTCATGGCGGGCAACGGCATCACCGTCAAGCTCTTTGAGTCCCTGCGCCCGACGCCTGAGCTCTCGTTCGCCGTGCGCGAATACGGCTGTGAGGCGGGCATCAACGTCACCGCGTCGCACAATCCCAAGGAGTACAACGGCTACAAGGTCTACTGGTCCGACGGTGCGCAGCTGCCGCCCCAGCACGCCGCGGCCATCGCCAAGGAGCTCGAGCACATCGACATTTTCACCGGCGTCACGTCGATGGACTTTGACGAAGCCGTCAACAAGGGCCTCATCACGATGCTCGGTGAGGACTGTGACAAGCGCTTCATGGCAAATGTCATGAGCATGGTCAACGACTATGAGACCGTCAAAAAGGTTGCCGACGACTTCAAGCTCGTCTACACGCCCTTCCATGGCTGCGGCCACAAGCTCGTGCCCGAGGCGCTGACGCGTCTTGGCATCAAGCACCTTTTATGCGTGCCCGAGCAGATGGTCATCGACGGCAATTTCCCGACCGTCGTGTCCCCGAACCCCGAGAATCCCGAGGGCTTCGCCCTCGCCATCGACCTTGCCAAGAAGAACGACGTCGACTTCATCCTCGGCACCGACCCCGACAGCGACCGCGTCGGCATCATGGTGCGCAACAAGCAGGGCGAGTTCGAGCCCGTCACCGGCAACCAGACGGGCGTGCTGCTGCTCGACTATCTGATCGGTGCGATGAAGCGCGCGGGCAAGCTGCCTGCGAACGCCGCCGCGCTCAAGACCATCGTGACGACCGAGATGGCGCGCGCCGTGGCGGAGGCAAACGGCCTCGACTGCTACGATACGTTCACGGGCTTTAAGTTCATGGCCGAGAAGATGAACGAGCTTGAGGGCGCGGGCAAAAACACCGTCATCTTCTCCTACGAGGAGAGCTACGGCTACATGATCGGCCACTACGTGCGCGACAAGGACGCAGTCACGGCCTCGCTGCTGCTCACCGAAATGGCCGCGTGGTACTACTCCCAGGGCATGACGCTCTTCGACGCGCTCAACGCGCTCTTTGAAAAGTACGGCTGGTACGGTGAAAAGACGCACAACCTCGTCATGCCGGGCCTCGACGGCGCGGAGAAGATGGCCACTCTTATGAAGTCCCTGCGCGAGACGCCGCCGAGCGAGATCGCGGGCGTCAAGGTCGCGACGTACAAGGATTATTCGGATGGCACCGCGCGCGACGCCGCAAGCGGCGAGGTCACGAAGATCGCGCTCTCGGGCTCGAACGTGCTGCGCTTCGAGCTCTGCGACGGCACGCACATCGTCGTGCGCCCGAGCGGCACCGAGCCGAAGATCAAGGTCTACATCCTCACCAAGGGTGCGAACGCGCAAGAGCGTGACTCGAACCTTGCCAAATACTCCGCCTGGGTCAACACCCTCGCCTGATATTTCCCTATCCCAAAGCAGCAAAGGGCGGCGCGGATCACGCTCCGCCCTTTTTCTATCTTTGCCGCCACGCGGCGAAAGGATGGTCCCCTCTCATGGCAATGCTCGCACTCTACTGGTCCATTATGATCGCCTGCTACCTCATCGCAGGCAAGCTGCGCCGCCATAAGGACCGCTTTCATTTTCTGGACAAGCTCACGAGCTTTTTCATCTATCTGCTCATCTTCCTCATGGGGCTGCGCATGGGCGCAGACGAGGAGGTGACGTCGAGCCTCGGCAGCATCGGTGTGCAGGCGCTGCTCATTACGTTCCTCACGGCCGTCGGCAGCATGCTCGGCGGCACTGCCGCGCGCAAGATCGTGCATCTCAACCGCCGCGCCCTGCCCGTCGGCACGGAAGACAACACCGCCGGGGAACGCGGCGGCGGGGTCAACACCTCCGGCATCAAGTCCTCGATCATCATTTGCCTGATGGTCGTCTGCGGCATGCTGCTGGGCTACTTTGTTCTGCCGCAGCTTATGGCGCCCGAGCGCTTTGAAGAAGTCTCCAGCACCCTGCTCGTCATAGGGCTTTGCATCATGCTCGGCTCGGTGGGCTTTGGTATGGGACTTGACGGCAGCATCGTTCGCGTTCTGCGCGGCGCGGGGCTGGGCGTTGTCCTCGTGCCCATTTTCTCTGTGATTGGCTCGCTGCTCGCAGGCGTTGTCTATGCGTTTCTCACCCCTATGACGCTGCGCGAGGGGCTCGCCATCAGCGCGGGCTTCGGCTGGTACACGATGGCACCGAGCGTCATCTCCGGCGCAGGACACGCGGTCGCGGGCGCGATCTCGTTTCTGCACAACGTGCTGCGCGAGACGATGGGTCTCATCTTCCTGCCGCTCGTTGCGAGCAAGATCGGCTATATCGAAGCCATCACGCTGCCCGGCACAGCGTCGACCGACCTGTGCCTGCCGCTCGTGGAAAAGTACTGCACTCCCGAGACGATGGCCTACTCGTTCTGCACGGGTATGCTGATGTGCATTACCTGCGCGGCGTTTGTCCCGATTATCATCGGCGCTTGATCTCCCCGCAAGAACAAAAGCGACGCTCTCTTTTACAAAAGAGAGCGTCGCTTTTTTATGCTTCTTCTCAATGCGGTGCAAAATCAGAACGACACGACTTCCTGCGCGGGCTTCGATGTGGTGGTGATGCGCTCGACGTACAGCACGGGGCCCTCGCCCTCATAGGCGTCGAGGTGCTCCTTTTTGACCGTGGCAGTGATATCGACCCAGTCGCGATTCTTGTAGGCCTTCAGGCTGTCGCCCTTGGCGACGATGCCGACGAACTGGATGTCGTTTTCGCAGCAGGTCATCACGAAGCGGCCGGGGCAGTGGATGCCCGGGAACTTCTTCGAGTGGCACATGATGAGCTTCATGTGGACCTTTTTGCCATCCCAGCGGTCGGGATGGTCCATCGCGTCGACGTACCACACGCCGTAGTCGTCGTCGGGAATGTCGATGAGGTCGGGCGTCATGTCGAACGGGCACTCGTCGCCGGTCAGGTAATCCTCGCTGTTGCCGTCGTTGTCCTCAAGGTAGATGTCCGCGCGGCGGTTGACCATGCGCAGATTGCGCGCGCGCAGGCTCTCTTTGAGCTTGTCGTCGCAGCGGTTGAAGACGATCATGTCCGCGTTCGTGATCTTTTCCATCATGAGCTGACCCATGTTCTTGACGAACAGCTCGAACGTCGGCGCCTGCACGAACGTCATGATCTGATAGAGCACCCAGTTGGCGGGCAGCACCTCGCGGTAGAGCTTTTCCATCTGCCACATGCCGTTGTACTCGATGAGCACCTGCTTAGGGTGGTGTTTCTTTTCGAGCTCCTTGCAGAAGGCGAGCGTCAGCTCCTCTTCGTCGTCCACCGTGACGACGGTGACGTTGTCGAGCGCCTTCTTCTCGTATTCTTCGTCGCCCTCTTCGCAGCAGATCAGAAGCGTCTTGTCCTCGCGGGCAAAGCCGTCCTCCAAAATGCCGTTGATAAAGCTCGTTTTGCCGGAATCGAGGAATCCGGCGACCAGATAAACAGGAATATCCATGAATTACACTCCAAACAGTTCTGCAAGGCTGTCTTCCTTGAGCTCCGCGCCGATAACGCACAGACGGCCCGTATAGTCGGGATGGCCCGCGCGGACCTCATGCTCTTCGGGCACGTAGTCGAATTCGAGCCAGCCGTCCTCGCCGTTCACGATGCCCTTGGCACGCAGGATGTGGCCGTAGTCGCCGCTGTCCAGCTTGTGGAGCATGTCCTCAAGCGCTTCCTTGCTGAACTTCTTCGGCGTCTCCTTGCCCCAGGAGGAGAAGACGTCGTCGGCGTGGTGATGATGGTGATGGTGGCACTCGCACTCGGGATCGTCGCACTCCTCGCCGTCGTGGTGATGGTGGTGATGCTCGTGCTCGTCGTGCTCGTCATGGTCATGGTCGTGATGATGCCCATGCTCGTGGTCATGCTCATCCTCATCGTGGTCATGATGGTGCTCGTGTTCATGCTCATGGTCGTGCTCGTCATGCTCATGGTCGTGCTCGTCATGCTCATCGTGATGATGGTGATGCTCATGCTCGTGCTCGGCCTCTTCGATCTCGTGCTCGCGGCGCATCTTTTCAAGAAGCTCGTCGCTGAGCGACACCTTTTCGATGGCGGAGAGGATGGTCTTGCCGTCCAGCTCGTCCCACGGAGTCGTCAGGATGGCGGCGTCGGGGTTCTTCTCGCGCAGCATCGCGGCGGCGGCCTCAAGCTTCTCCTGCGAGAGCTTCTGCGTGCGGGAAAGAATGATCGTGCCGGCGGCCTCGATCTGGTTGTTGTAGAACTCGCCGAAGTTCTTCATATAGACCTTGACCTTGCTGGCGTCGGCCACGGTGACATAGCTGTTGAGCTTGAGCTCGTCCGGGCACTCGTCGACCGTGCGCTCGACGGCGACGATGACGTCAGAGAGCTTACCGACGCCGCTCGGCTCGATGAGCACGCGGTCGGGGTGGAACTGCGCCACGACCTCTTTGAGCGCCTTGTTGAAATCGCCGACGAGCGAGCAGCAGATGCAGCCCGCGGACATCTCGGAGATCTCGATGCCGGACTCCTTGAGAAAGCCGCCGTCGATGTTGATCTCGCCGAATTCGTTCTCGATCAGCACGAGCTTTTCGCCGCTGTAGGCTTCCGCGATCAGCTTTTTGATGAGCGTGGTCTTGCCGGCGCCCAGAAAGCCGGAGAAAATGTCAATTTTCGTCATAAGAAATACGCTTCCTTCTTTTTTATTGATTTCCAAACCCGTATTATAAGCAGAATTTGTGAACGATTCAAGTCTTTTTCCGCGTGAAATGCGCCTTTTTCACGCTCACAGGCCCATACCGGGCAGCGGCACGCGGTGAGGCAGGATCACATGCCCAAAGCAGATGAAGCGCTTTCCGCTCTCAGGGCGGCAGACGACGTCCGCGCCGCTGCGGTCCCGCCCCAGAGAGAAGAGGTACGAAACGCCGAGCGGGTCGCGGTAATACTGCTTGCAGAGCATGTCGCCCCCGACGCAGAAGATGCCCACGTCGCCCACATGCAGCGGGTCGTGATTGAGGTAGGCGACGCTGCCGCCGTGCAGCACGGGTTCTAAACTGTCGTCGCGGATGCGCACGGCAAATTCCGCTCCCGGCGGCACATCGCCGTAGTCGACGATGTAGTCAAAATCCTCGCCTAGCACGGGAGCGGCGTAGCCCGCTGCCTCGATCGAGCGGTAGAGCGGGATGCGGCGCGGCGCGCCCACACCGTCCTGTCTCGCGTGCATCGTGCACAGGGCGCTGACGAGGCTGCCCACCGTCTCGCGCTCGAGCGGCGAGAGCGAGCGGCACTTTTCGATCAAATCCTGCTCCGCGCGCGAGCAGACGAAGCTGCCTGAGCGGAACGAATCGCGGTAAAGGTAGTTCGGGTCGATCTCAAGCGCATCGAACAGCCGGAGCAGCACCTCCTCCTTCGGCGAGCTGACGCCGTTTTCATAGTTGCTGATGGCAGAGGGCGAAACGCCAAGCTCCTCCGCCAGCGCCGCGCGCGAGAGATGAAGCTCCTCACGCCGCAGACGCATTTGTTTGCCAAAACTCATCAAAATTCCCCCAGAAAACGCAGGCTGCGACAAGATTTGACTGTATTCTATCGCAGAAGCTTGTATCTGTCAATCAATTATAACAAGAAACTTGTAATTTTATTCTTGACATAGCAAGATTCTTGTGATATCTTGATTTTGCTAACAAGTTCTTTGTACTTGATGGCGTGCCGCGGCAATCGTTCTCCTCAGTTTGCCCGCGGCGCACGCCGCCGATACCGGTACGGCGGCTGATCCCCGCAGCAGAAAAAGAAAACGCGCCGCCCTGAAAAGGACGGACGCGAAAAAAATAGAGAGAAAGAAAATATCGAGCCAGCCTAAGGGCAGCTCGATATTTTTCGTTTCATTCAACAAAAAAGAACGAGCTGACTTTCCTCAACTCGTTCTTGGTGGGGGAAGGTGGATTCGAACCACCGAAGTCACTGACAACAGATTTACAGTCTGCCCCCTTTGGCCACTCGGGAATTCCCCCATCTGAAATTGTTTGCTTGTCGGTGGAGCTGGTAGACGGATTCGAACCCCCGACCTGCTGATTACAAATCAGCTGCTCTACCAGCTGAGCTATACCAGCATCTCAGCAACGAACAGGTTGTATATTACCAGACTTCGATTCGTTTGTCAACAGGGAATTTGAAAAAAGGAGGAATTTTGTTGTACGCAGGAAAAAGACACCATGATTCGGTGCACGCGGTCTGCTCACTCTGCGCGCAGGACATTTACGCGGGAGAAACGCTGTGGTACCGAAACGGCGTGACCATCTGCGCGGACTGCTTTCCGCGCTTTGCGCGCGAAGCGCTCCGGTCGTTTGAATACATATTCGGGGAGGCGAGCACGCTATGACGCTGTATCAGATGTCGTTTGTCTACCGCGAGGACGCGCTGCGCTTCCGCATGCGCATCACGGTCCTGCGCGAGCAGGCCAAGACCGCGCCGACGAAGGAGGAGCGCGAGCGACTCAAGCGGCGCATTTTGGAGCTCCAGCAGCTTCAGCGCCAGTCGCGCGAGCTGGCCGAGCTGACGCGGCACTATTACGAAAGGGGTTATTACCGCAATGAAAAGTACACCTTATAGTATGCGCAACAATGAAGTTTACGGCGACATGACCGCCTGGATCGCTGCGCACGCGGGCGACAACGAGAGCGACCTCATGCGCCTCAAGCGCAATCTGCGCCTTGCCCGCGAGGAGGAGCTTACCGCCCGCCAGCGCGAGCTGCTGCGCCTGCGGTATGAGGAAAACATGACCGTCACGGAGATCGCCGCGGCCATCGGGCGGGACAAGTCCACGGTGTCGCGCACGCTCTCCCGCGCGCGGAGAAGGCTTTACAAGTGCCTCCGCTATGGGCTATAATTAAAAGGTAACAAGCGAATAAGACCCGCACGGGTACATAGAATAATGGTCAGTGCGGAGAAAAGTGAGGGCAAGAGCTATGCTGCACAAAGCGCTGCAAAACAAATGGGCGCGCGTCCTGATCGCGGTTTTCGCAACATTCCTCTACGCGCTGGGCGTGAACCTTTTCGTCGTACCGATGGGCCTCTACTCCGGCGGCGTGGTCGGACTGAGCCAGATCATCCGAACACTGCTCGCGCAGGCTGTCGAGCTGCCTGCGGGGGTGGACATCGCCGGTATCTTGTATTTTCTCATCAATATTCCGGTGCTGTATCTCGCGTGGCGCGACCTCGGGCGCGCGTTTTTGATCCGCACGCTGATCTGCGTGGGCGCGTCGTCGCTCTTTTTGAGCGTGATCCAGTCGCCCGCTGTGCCGATCTTGGACGATCCTCTCGCCTCGTGCCTCGTCGGCGGCATTCTGTGCGGCTTTGCCCTCGGCTTGGCTCTGACCTGCGGCTGCTCGACCGGCGGGCTCGACGTTGTCGGACTGTGCCTCACAAAGCGCGGCAGCCGCTTCACCGTCGGACGTTTTTCGCTGGGCTTCAACATCGTGCTCTATGTCGCCTGCGCACTGCTCTTCGACATCCAGACGGCCATCTACTCTGTCATCTACACGGTGTTCTGCTCGCTCTTCATCGACCGCGGACACCAGCAGAACATCAACGTGCAGGTGCTCATCTTCACAAGGGACGCAGACCCCGAGCTCCCGCGCAGCATCATGTCGCGCCTTGGCCGCGGCGTAACGTACTGGGAGGGCAAGGGCGCATATACGGAGAGCGACATGCGCGTTTTGTGTGTCTGCGTCTCGAAGTTTGAGGTCGCGGAGCTGCAGGAGACCGTGCGCGAGCTCGATTCCCACGCCTTTTTCATCGTGCAGGAGGGCGTGCGCATCGGCGGTAATTTTATCAGAAAGATCTCGTAAATTCTTTCGGTTTTCCCGCGAAGACGCTTTGCGCAGCAGAGCGTCTTCTTTTTGTTTATTTAACTATTTTGAAAAATCATCCATGTTTTCTAAAACATTCAAGGATGTTTTATTGCGTTTTTCTATCAATCGTGATAGCATTACCTCAATCTTTTGTTATGCCGCAGCAGTGTTCTTCCCCCGAAGACACGCGGCATGAAAAAGTCCCGCAGCGAATAAACAATCATCAAACCCCAATGAGATGTGGAGGGATCTTTTCATGTTTGACCAGTATTTTGAAAAATTCGATTTAGCCCCCGAGGTCACCGCAGCACTCAAAAAGTGCAAGTGCATCGCCTACGCCGAAACGAAGGCGGAGCTCGAGGAGATGGCCTACGGCCCCACGCATACCTCCCGCTACGACGTGGTCTACCCCATCGAGGGCAATGGCACGGTCAAGGAAGCGGAAGTCGTGCGCTGCAAGAACGGCTGCGTCGTCAACTTCATGGAAGACTACATGCGCCGCCGCGACCCGAACAGCATGGCCATCGGCGACGATCTGCCCTCCGACAAGCCGCGCTTCAAGGACCGCTTTGGCTACGAGTTTTCGTCGCTCCGTCAGGAGACGCTCGACTGGCTCTCCACGCAGCAGGTCATCATGCTGCCGTTTTCCGCCGGTCCGCGCGGCCACGGCTATCCGAGCCTGATGATCTGCCCGCTCAATGCCGCGTTCTTCGCGCTGTCGCTGGCGAACATGCAGGGCTTTACGAGCATTGTCGATGTGCCTGAGCACTATAAGCCCCGCGCCATCATCTTTGTCGCGCCGCCGTTCCGCCACACGCACTTTGACGGCAAGCAGGTCGTCGTGCACAACCGCTCCAAGGAGATGCACGAGGTCTGGGCCTACAACCTCTATCCCGGCCCCAGCGCCAAGAAGGGCGTTTTCTCGCTGCTGCTCGACATCGGCGAGCAGGAGGGCTGGGTCTGCTGCCACACAAGCGCGGCCATGGTCGAGACGCCGTATGAGTGCGAGGTCGTGTTCATGCACGAGGGCGCGTCCGGCGGCGGCAAGAGCGAAATGCTCGAGGACTTCCACCGCGAAGAGGACGACCGCCTGCTCATCGGTACGCATACAGTCACGGGCGAAAAATATTACATGACGCTTGGCGAGAGCTGCAAGATCCACCCCATCGCCGATGATATGGCCTGCGCGCTCAAGAGCTTCCAGGATCCCGAGAGCGGCAAGCTGCGCATCCTCGATGCCGAGGACGGCTGGTTCCTGCGTATGGACGGCATGAATGCCTACGGTAACAGCCCGCTCTATGAGCGCATCTGCATCCACCCGAGCGAGCCGCTGGTCTTTTTTAATATGGACGGTGTCCCCGGCGCGACCTGCCTCATCTGGGAGCATGTGATCGAGTCGAACGGCAAGCCCTGCTCCAACCCGCGCGTCATCCTGCCGCGCAAGATGGTTGACAACATCGTGCCTGATACCGAGCCCGTCGAGGTCGACGTGCGCAGCTTCGGTGTGCGCATGCCGCCCTCTACTGCGAAAGACCCAAACTACGGCGTCATGGGCATGCTGCAGGTCGTCCCCCAGTCCATTGCCTGGCTGTGGAGACTCATCTCCCCGCGCGGCTTCAAGAACCCGTCCATCGCCGATACGAACGCCGGCAGCGGCCTGAAGGCCGAGGGCGTCGGCTCCTACTGGCCGTTCGCCACGGGCCTCAAAGTCACGCAGGCGAATCTGCTGCTCGAGCAGATCATGTCTGCGCCTAAGACGACGAACGTGCTGATCCCGAACCAGCACATCGGCGCTTATCATGTTGGATTCATGGGCGAGTGGCTCTCGCGCGAATACCTCGCGCGCCACAACGGTTTTGTGCGCGAAAAGCATCTGGTCCCCGCGCGCTGCCCGCTGTTCGGCTACGCGCTCGATGAAATGAAGCTCGACGGCCAGTTCATCCGTCAGACGTTCCTGCGCCCCGAGACGCAGTCCAAGCTCGGCAACGCGGGCTACGACGCCGGCGCCAAGATCCTGACCGACTTCTTCAAAGAGCAGCTCCAGCAGTTCATCTCCGACGATCTCGACCCGCTGGGCCGCGAGATTATCGATTGCTGCCTGCATGACGGCACGCTGGACGATTATCTCCAGCTCACGCCGATGAAGCTGAAGTAATTTCAAAACTTTTTTCAGAAAATTCCCCCACCTGACGTGGGGAACGCAGGAAAGGGGGCTATTCTCTCACGTGAGAGAATGCTCCCTTTCTTCGCACAAGTGCGAGGGGGTATGCCGCCTGCGGGCGGCGGGGGCAAAGGGGCCCCAAGAGAAAGGCTTTTGATTGGCAGTTTCGGGCTCGAATGACTTTTGCGCCTCCGGAATGAGAGTGCCTGCGCGCGGCGTTGCCGCGTTGGGTGTTGCTATACGACTTGATGTGCTCCTATCATCCGCTGTTGCGCAGCCGTTGGCGGCTCTGCTGCCTTACGGATGCGGCACACCCCTTGCGGGTGCTGCTCTGCCCATCTTATAGAAGTACAGCCTAATTCCCGTCTACCGCCAGCCTCCTCAATGCGGCGAGCGAAGCAATGCCGCTATTTCGCACGCAGTCTGCCGCCGTTCTACCGTCACTCGCGCCTCACGACAGTAAGGCGCGGTTGATAGTGGTAACGATTCGCAGAAGATTCATGGCGAAGCCATGTACACCGCATCCACACTGCGCAGCGCGTGCAGTCATTCAAGCGCCCGACTGCCAATGTTGGGGGTCGAGGGGGGCGCCCCCCGTCCTTCTCTGGGGGATTTAAAGGGGGTATTCTCTTCGAGAAGAGAATACCCCCTTTGCCCCGCGCCCAACGGCAGGTGGGGACCCCCATACAGCGCCCACGGCGCTGCAAAACTCACGCACCTCTGTCAGGTGCGAAAAAAGGAGCATTCTATGGAACATACAATGAAGGTCATTGCCAGAATCCACTCTGACTTTCCGGAAAAATTCGGCATCCCGCGCCAGAGCGGGCTCGTCCCCGCGCTTCGTGCGAAGATCGTCTTCGAGCCGGAGTACCGGAATCCAGACGCGCTGCGCGGCATCGAGGGCTTTTCGCACCTGTGGCTCATCTGGCAGTTCTCCGCCGCCGTGCGCAACACATGGTCGCCGACGGTGCGCCCGCCGCGC
>ERZ780203.1303-NODE-1303-length-18877-cov-4.023589_pt1 | contig 18877 bp, 12 predicted proteins | sample MGYA00511168_ERZ780203 | MGnify/ENA primary metagenome ERZ780203 (study PRJEB29588, sample SAMEA2156577) | human gut metagenome | biome: human gut; feature: human-associated habitat; material: faeces | place: Denmark | collected 2008/2010 ...
GGCTTCACTGACGGCGCAGAGCACCCGCTCACCGCCGCCGCGCGGCACTTCCACCTCGGCGAGAACAGAGCGCGTGCGCTCGATGCGCAGGCGCTGGATGATCTGCGGCTGGAGCTGCCGTGGTGGTATGTTTGAGAACCGAAAATGAAAAAGGCCCGTGTACCTCCAAGCAGGAAGGTACGCGGGCCTCTCTCAATCTTTTTATGCAACTGGGCGGCACTCCCGGAGAGCTTTGGGAAATACATACGCAAAAACACAGCCCGATACGACAGTGCCGGCGCCGTCTGCTATCGGCTCACAGAGGAAGGCAGATTGTATTGGGGCAAGCATGGGAATGACGCAAATACAGGTTAAAAACAGCGCCTTGCGGAAGAGAGAGCAGAAAAGCGACGCGCGCACCCTTCCAAGAGCGGTCAGCTCGTCAACGATTGTATACTGTATCGCCAGCGGTATTATCATTGCCGTAAAAACTCTTATGTAGCCGACGCTTCTCGTGCGGATCTCCGCATCTCCGGAAAAGATGCCGGCGAAAAGTCCCGAAACGGTGTGTGAGGCCAGCGTCATCAGTGCACAATAGACGAGGCTCAGCGCGGCGATGCAGTATATGGCGCGCCGGAACTTCGGCGCATTCCCCGCACCATAGTTAAAGCTGACTGCAGGCTGCGCCCCCTCGGTGATGCCGCACATCGGAACGGTTATGAGCGAATACCAGCTCTGCACTATAGTCGCGCAGGTTACCAGAATGTCGCCTTCTCCCGAGCCGCCATAGTGCTGCAGCGCACTGTTCAGCGCTATCAAGAGCACGCTGTCCAGCCCGAGAATCAGGAAAGATGGCGTACCGAAAGAGAGCATTTTCAGCACGAGCTTCATCTCAGGCCTTCCGAGCGTGAGACGCACATAAGTGCCTTTCCTGAGCAGGAAAAAGAGAGCCGCAGCGCATGAACACATCTGCGATATTACTGTGGCTATCGCAGCTCCCGCTACGTCCATTTTGAACAGGAATATGAACACGGGGTCCAGCGCTATGTTCATAACCGCGCCGAGCACTACCGTGAACATGGCGCGTCCGGAATAGCCCTGAGCTATCAGGTAACTGTTAAGTCCCGTAGCGAGAAGCGAAAAGACCGTGCCGGACACATATATCGTGAAGTAGGTGTCGGCGTATTCGAACGTGGCCTCGCTGGCGCCGAACAGCATGAGCAGGCTTTCTTTTGATAGCAGGCAAATTGCCGTCAGCAAACCGGCAAGTGCAATGAGCACGGTAAACCCGTTTGACACAACGACCCCGGCCCGGTCGCGCTGTCCCCTGCCCAGGAACATTGCAATCAGCGGCGAACCGCCGAGCCCGACCAGGGAAGCGAAGGAACTAATAAGCGTAAGTACCGGGCCGCATACGCCGACCCCGGCAAGCGCTAGGCCGCCTATGCCTTCGATGTTCCCAATATACATCCTGTCAACAATGCTGTACAGCACGTTTACGAACTGTGCGAGCATGGTCGGGATTGCGAGCGAACACACGACAGGCAGTATCCGCTCGCTTCCCAGGTCGATTTTCGTCTTCACTTTAGGGTCTTGAAGTCAAATCCCTTCACCGCTTTGATTCCGACAAATACGAGCACGCCGAGCACCACGCACACCGTGCCGCCTACAACCATGTTCGTGTTGGCGCCGGGAGTGAAAAGGCCGGCTATCCACGGAATTACATATCCGCAGAGGAATACGCCCGAGCCCTCGAAGCACTGGAGCAGGCTCATGGCTGTGGTAAGCTGCTTGCCCTTTGCGGTGAGGCCGATGTAGGTCTGTATGGTGGAAATGCTTATCATAATAAACATCTGCGCCACACATGCGGCGATGTAGCAGGTAGCCACAGTCGGAGATATTGTGGGCAGCAGTATTCCCACGCCGCCGAGAACAATGGCTATGGGCAGCGCGAAGCTCTTCAGGCCGCGCATCCACACGGATACCAGTACGCAGCCGATAATGCTGACCGCCGTGCATAGGGAGTTTACGGAGCCGACGAGGGCAGAGTCACCGAGGTGCGCGTAGTTGATGATGAAGTCGGAATTATTTACATACCAGGCGTTCCAGAAAATGCAGCCGATGAAGTACGTTGCCAGCATCAGTACGACAAATGCGGGCATCTTCCTGCCCGTGCCGACCGAGGCGGTGGAATTGTCGGAGGCGTTGTGCTCATCTACGCGGACGTTCGGATAGAACAGGGCGACCATGACTATTACCGGGACGAGTATGTAGACGGTACGGAAGCCGCCAGCCCAGTTGCCGCCCTGGGCAAGGAATCCGCAAACCAGGGCAAACACCGTCTGGCCCAGCATGAGCGCGGCCTGGTGCCAGCCCAGAACCTTGTCCTTAAGCTTTTCTGGCGCAATTACCGGCAGGAGTGAGGCGTTTGCCGCCGCCACTATGCCGCCGGGTATACCCATGAGTGCGGAGACCACGACTACCGCGGTTACGGGCAGTTCCACATACGCCACTACAAGGCCACCGACAAGCGCTATGAGCAGGCTGACAATGACAAGCATTTTGCGGTTCAGCCTGGCGAGGAGCACCGTAGACGCAAATGCAGAAATCATCATAACGACGGCTGGCAGCGTCGCGATAAGAACGGTTATGCTGTCCTGTCCGGGATAACTTGTGTAAATGTCTCCGAGGACTATGGTGGTAAATGAATATATGTATGTTGCAAAGCTAGCAAGCAGCACAACGGCTATAGATAGGAATTTTTTCATTTCGCATCCTTCCCTTTCAGTATTGTTCGTCTTTGGGCTTTTCGGCATACAGGCCGCTCTTTTCAAGCTCGTCTATGCACTGCTGGTATTTCTTATCGTTTAATCCGAAGAAGAATTGCAGCACGAGCTGCGCGGCCGTCATTATTACGGGCACCATTATGGTCACGAAAAGTATGCCGTTCTGCACTTCAGGCGTCTGGGCCACGTTCGGCACATAGTTTACGGCGTCGAGGAAAGAGAGGTTCAGCTTTCCTCCTATCGCGGCGCCGAGGGATACGTCGAGCGCATATATTCCGTATATCAGACCCGTCTGGAACTTGCCGTTTTTCCAGGCGCCGTAATCTATAACGCTCGGAACCATGAGGTTGGCGAAACCGTAGTGCGCACCCTGAAACACGGCGCTTATGATGAAGACAAAGAACAGCGGGCCGAAATGCAGGGATTTTGCGGCGGCCTCCGGCTCCATGGCGCGGCACATTATGAAAAACGCCACGTTGAATATGATGCTCAGAGCCATTACACCTTTGAAGGCCCTGTTGCTGTCCCGGAACAGACGAATAAAGTATTTTATCAGCAGTGCCCCTATAATGGTGGCAACTGTGAAAACGCCCATCGCCACGGCATAAAAGTCCTGCATCTCGAAGTAATACTCAAATGAATATATGAGCATAGCGCTCTTTATCGTCATAAGTGTGTTTGCGAGAAGTACGCTTACAAGTATAATGACTGCGGGACGGTTTTTAATTACGAGGACAAGCTCCCGGCCCAAATCCTTTATGCTGGACATAAAGCCATTTTCTCCGGCCTTTTTCTTTGCGGGCTTGGAGATAGGGATTTTAGAGCTGCCGTCGGGATTGAGCTCGTACTTCTTCTGAGTGACATAGCTCATCAGCATGATTACTCCGGCGATAACGGCAAAAACCATTGACGCGAAGAAGAAGCCCCTGTTTTCGTTCCCGTTTCCGAGCGCGTTCACCAGAGGCAGAAACGCCGCCGACACGAGGAACATACCTATGTTATAAAAAACTTCCCGCAGACCGATTGCGGAACTGCGTTCCTCTATGCTGGTGGTCATGTTTACAAGCTGGGAGTGCGTGGGCGCGCAGACCATCGTGTTCCATATGCAGCCGTAGGTTCCGAAGAAGATTATTGTCCAGATTATCCTGAAAGTCATGCTCGTGCCCTCAAGAGGCGCGAATATGAGCGGCAGCTGCACCGTCATGGGTATTATCGCTATTTTCAGCCAGCCGCGGTATTTTCCGCTTTTCCAGTTTATCCGGTCTATTGCCACGCCGATGAGAAAGTCGGTCACGGTGTCTACAGAGCGCGCTATAAGTATTATGTTTCCGGCGACATTCAGGGCAATGCCAACAACGTCGGTGAAATAGTAGCTGAGGTAGCTGGCAAATATATTCCACGCCAGCAGGGTTCCCATGCCGTCGCAGGCGGCCCATATAGCTTTATCTTTGAACGGAATTAGTCCTCGTTTGTTTTCCATTCCTTTCTCTCCTCAGTGTAATTATTTTTTATTTGAGGCTTTGGTGTTGATAAGTTAACAACTATGATTTGCAATACAAATGAGGGCCGTGCCCCCCATTTGTATTATAAGTAAGGACTATTATATGTGTCGACCAGCAAGATAGCCCTCACGTACGGCGGGGCCAACGAGGCCGACCTGATTGCAGTCGCCTACCGTACGCACGTCATAGCCTGCGGCGCGAAGCTCTTCGGCCAACGCGGTGTTTGGGCGGTGCCCCACGGAGATGACCACAGTGTCAACAGGTATCTCCTCATTATATTTGCCGGTAAGCACAACGGAGTGGTCTTTTATTTCAGACACAGATGTCTCCGTGCAGATACGAATGTGATTGCGCTCCATATCGGCCAACAGGTCATTGCGCGGTACTTCGACTTCGTCAAGAGCTATGCCGTTCTGAAGCTCGACTATGGTGACGTTTTTCATGTTGGACGCGATGTGGTTTGCGGTTTCGGCGCCGGCATGACCGCCGCCAATCACTACGACGTTGTGTCCGGTGTTTGCCTTTCCGGATAGTACGTCGGTGCCCATGACCACGTTGGGCTTGTCCCAGCCGGGGACAGACTTCAACACTATGGGGTTGGTGCCTGTGGCGGCAATTACAACGTCGGGCTTTATGGCGTCAACCAGCTCCTTGGTGACCTCAGTCTCTAGCGTAACAGGCACGTTGAGCTTCTTCAGCTCGTTCATCTGCCAGCTTATAAAGCCTGCCAGCTCACCCTTGCAGGGAGGCACAGAGGCAAGGCGGTACTTGCCGCCGGCCCAGCGTTCTTTGTCAAACACCTGCACTTTGTGACCACATTTTGCAGCACCGATGGCAGCTTCAAGACCGCCGGGACCGGCGCCTATGACTAGAACTTTCTTGGGTCTGTCTGTCAGGACAGTCTGATACTCTTCTTCGCTCTCGTGGCCGATTATCGGGTTCAGCTCGCAAGTCCCGGAGCATTCGTTGTTGACGTTGGCGTCGCAGCCGTGCAGGCAACCAACGCAGGTACGGATTTCGGCAAAACGCCCTGCCTTCGCCTTGTTGGGCGTCTCCGGGTCGGCTATGCTCTGACGTCCAAAAGCAACCAGGTCGGCCTTTCCGGAGGCTATTACGGCATCGGCGACGCGGGTGTCGTTTATGCGTCCGACAGTGATAACTGGGATGTGCTTGACAACGGACTTGATTTCAGCGGCCTTGTCAACTATCCAGGCGTGCTTGGTGTACATGGATGGGATTATGAGGTCGCCGGTACGGTAGACGCCGACGGAGACATTTATGTAGTCTATCCCCGCGTCCTCAAGGTAGGGTACCATGGCCTTGGTGTCCTCGATAGTGAGTCCGCCCGAGACGTATTCCTCGGAGGAAATCTTGAATCCTATGATGAAATCGTCGCCGGCCTGCCTGCGGACTTCTTTAATTACCTCTATCGGGAAACGGAGACGGTTGAGCATATCGCCGCCGTATTCGTCTGTGCGCTTGTTGGAATACAGGCTCATGAACTCATTTATAAGGTAGCCGTGGGCGCCGTGCAGCTCGCAGCCGTCAAAACCGGCTTCCTTGGCGCGCCGCGCGGCCTGACCGAATTCGGCAACGACCTCATGTATCTCCTGAATCGTCATCTCGTGTGGCATATCGTCAGGACTGTACGGGCAAGGGATTGCGCTAGGCGCCCAGGGCTGGGAGCCGCTGATTGCGCTGGGAGCCTGGCGTCCGGGATGGTGCAGCTGGACTATGCTCAGTGCGCCGTGCTTGTGGAGCCTGTCGGTGTAAGCCTTAAAACCGGGGATATGCTCGTCCTTCCAAAGGCCGCCGATGTACATATGACCTTTGCCGGCGACGTCGGTTATGGCAAAGTCCTCAGTAATTATCATGGCGAAGCCGCCCGCCGCCTTCGCCTCGTGGTACGCGGCAAAGCGCTCGGTGCAGGTTCCGTCCGGCTCGCAGAGGTTCATGACCATGGCAGAGACAACGCAGCGGTTCTTGAGCTGCTTACCGTTTATGGTTATAGGGCTGAACAGATGATCTAACATTGTTTTCTCTCCTCTGATTAGCATTAAGGCCGCGGAAGATGACTATTATATAACCTCCTCCGCGGCCAATGTTCTGAATTGATTGCGCTTTTGTTTATTAAATTACCACTGGATAATCTTGTCGTCCCAGCCGTCCTGAGGAGCGGCGACGAGGGTATCGACGAAGTGCAGCTTCTTTATGTACCAGCGGCCGTTGAGCTTGACGTACTCGTCCTCGTACTTGCCCTGCTCCAGGAAGCTCTTGCTGCCGGTCTCTTCGCGGCCCTCATACATACGGAAAGCGCCGAAGAGGTGCCACTTGCCGGTGGCGGTCACGCCGTCATCGTTGACATGGATCGGGGGAGCCATAATGTTGTGACCCAGGACGCCCTCGTGGGGACGACCGTCCATCTGCTTCTGATAACCCTTGAAGAGGTTGATAATCTCGTCAACACCGTGGGCGCTGCCCCAGGGGTCATCGGGGGAGCCGACCCACTCGGCGTCGGGCGCGAACAGCTCGGGGATCTGGGTCCAGTCGTGGTTGCTGTCGCACATGTCGCCGTAGCGGTACTTGAGCTGCTTTATTTCCTCAATGTCAAGGAGCTTCTGGATTTCTTTCTCGAGGTTCATAGCCATCTTAGGTTCCTCCGTATAATTTAATTTCTTTATTAAGGGCATCGTGTTGACCGTGCCTCTTAATTCTGATATAATAATATCACTTAAAATCAGATAATTCTTTCACAATATTAGCATAATATATAATGATATTACAATTTATTTTCCCACTTGTATTGTTATTTTGTTGATAAATATAATTATATTTCGCGGAGATGATGAAAATGGGCAAGATACCTGCTATGAGGGCTGATAATTCTGAGATTATTCCTTACAATTTTGAGGCATATAGAGTGTTTGTTGGCACGGAAAAAATGTCTGACCATACAAATATGAGAATGTTCAGGCATTGGCACGACGATATAGAGCTGGATATACCCCTGACCGGAAATATGATTTACAATATAAATGGTGAGGATATAAGCCTTGAACCTGGATCGGGATGCTTTATCAATACTAAGCAAATACATTTTGGCTATTCCCCGGATGGGCAGGACTGTGAATTTATATATTGCCTCTTTCACCCAATGCTGCTGTGCGCCACAAGTGATATCGAGCAGCGCTTTGTAACACCTTTGCTGGGCAGTGAGGCGCTGCCATATTTAAAGTTCAACAGCAGCATTATTTGGCACAACGATGTTATGACTATTGTTAAGGAGATATACAACAGCATAAATTCCCGCGCTCCCGAGCTAATAATGCAAAGCGATATCTTCCGTATATGGAGTCTAATTTACAGCCACGCATATAGGCCCGGAGGAAGCGGGAACAGGCCGGCAAGTTATAAGCTCTCCACGCTCAGAGATATGCTGACTTTCATAGAGCTCAACTTCCAAAACAAAATCTATCTCGACGAAATAGCCGCGGCCGGTAACGTCAGCAAAAGCTGCTGCAACATGATTTTTAACCAATACATGAAGGAATCGCCTGTCTTATACCTTCTGAATTACCGCCTGGCCAAGAGCTGCGAGCTTCTCATCGAGACGGACGACAGCATCACAGATGTGGCCTTCGCCGTGGGATTTACCAATCTCAGTTACTATATAAGCAAATTTCGCGCTAAATATGGCTGCACGCCCATTCAGTACAGAAGGGCGCACGAGCAATAATGCCTTAAAAGCGAACAAATAATAAACGCCCGCTTCGGCTCCCATTACAAATGGAAGCCGAAGCGGGCGTGCCGTTAATGTAATAATACGTTAGCTAATTCACATGGAGGCGGCGTTTCGTCATAGCCTGGCTCGTGTCGTAAAAGTGTCGTAAATTTCACACCCAGTGCGGGCAAAAACCCTGATATATCAAGGGCTTCAGGGCTATGTTAAGGCCCTGCCGTGGCAGACGAACAAAACTTTTGTCATCGTATCCGCGTCCCTTTCTGGATTTTTTGTCTTGATGATTATATCATAAAGCGCCGGCGATTTGCACGTTCAATTCCTCCAGAAACGGCTGCGGCACGGCGGCGAGTATGCGCCGTTCATCTAGACCGCCCGCTGGCTCGGCTGGGTTTGCTGTCTATCTATTAAATATCTTTAGCTTTCATTTTAGCAATTTCTTTTTTCTTTGCCGCCTGATGGCCTTGAATCCAAAACAGGAAAAAGATAAGGGTCGGGAAAACAATCATTTTCCAATCTTCTCCGAAACTAATTTTCTCGTTGAAAAATAAAAATACAAGTAAGACAATCCACAAAAGTGGAATAATGCCGCCCAAATACCAAAACTTGGGACTCCTTCGACACAGCCAGACATGAAGTATAATGACAACAAACGCAATAATCAATGTGATGGCTGTATTCATGATGTTTTCTCCTTTTCCTGTTTATACTTTTCGATAATGATTTTTGCCGTTTCCAAATCGATCCGGGAGTCAACCGCCAACCCTTTGATAAATGCTGAAAATGGTTCTTCCTCTTTTTGGTCGCTCAATTCAATTTTCTGAATGAGTTTATCCAGCCTGAGTCGGACTGTCGGGTAAGAAACTTCGTACAAACGTGCAATTTCTTTCAATGAACCCGATTTCAAAACAAAGTTCTTTAGAAAGGTCGCGTCCTCTGGCTCTAATGCAAGTATCCACTGAGGAATTTTATCTATCTCCAAATCAATTCTCCTTTCTTATTGACTTTAATAACATTCAATATACCATAAATAAAATTAAAGTCAATAGGAAAACAAAAATTATTTTCAAGCGTTTGTTCAAAGGACAGTCGCAACCGGCATCCGTAAACAAGCAAGATCCTGAGCCCAGACGACTATATCGCTCAAATCGAGATACCCATTAAAACGGAATCGTGGGCGGTTGTCTATCAAATTTTCGTGTGTTACTTTATGGCACGTGAGCATTGGAGACAGGGCTGTCTTGCGCCCAGTGCGCTGCAATGCTGATGCGGTTCGTGGAGCCGTAAGCAAAACTTAAAACTAAAAGGAGGCCGGTGTACCGGCCTCCTTGCTTTATACCCATGATAGAACAGCGATGAAAGATTCAGTCACCGCTGTTTTTTAATACGAGGTGAATTATACTATCAAGTGCAACAGTTTAGGATAACAAAGATCATATAGCTCCCTGCGGAAGAATGGAGTAACCTCACAGCCAAGACAACAGCAGGAGACTATATGAACTACCATCGTCTTGCCATAGAAGACCGCAGTTGTATATGAAAATATTGCGTGGATTGGCTGAGCTACCGAGAGATCTCTCTGATGATTGGTGGGAACGTAAGTCGGATGCCGCAGAAGATGCCGGATCGGCGAGCGGAAAGCACGGAGAACGCTGCGCTCTTTGCCCTCCTGCTGCAGCTGGTCAAGACGATTCCCTTAGGACTTGAAGCCGGATTTGTCAACTGTCGCAAAATTGAGCAGCGGCTGCACTACCATTATATAAAAATGTATCCCGTGGCGCGAAGGTGTGTGATTTACACCGGGACGATAATATTTTATTTATTGCAACAAATAGATTGACAATTAACCGCAACCGAATGTGTATTTTACACAAACTTAATGTAGACAAGTGAACAAAGCTAGTCTATAATAAAAAATAGATTTTAACTCCATTGGAGGCAGACGATTGAAACGGGTGAACGGTAAAATTGTGATCAGGGTCTCTGTTGTATTAGTCTTGCTGGCTTTGCTTGTCGGGGCGGCGGTATGGCTTTCAAGTTCGGATGACGATGTTGAAACCGCAGCCAGCCAACTTGTGTTTGTTCCGGCGAAGGTAACGGCTGTGCTCAGTGACGACGCTGTCGTTGACAATGAAAACTCCGAGGGACGGCGAATCGGTACACAGGAGCTCGAAATACGCATACTTTCCGGCGTGCACAAGGACGAAATACTCACGCTGACGAATTACATGAGCGCGCTGTTCAACGTTGACGTCTCCGAAGGGGACAGAGTAATTGTGCGTCTAATAACGCGCGAGGACGGCAGCTATTATGCGAGCATGTTCAACTATGACCGAGGACTTGTCATCGGCATAGCGCTGCTTGTCTTCTGCGCCGTGCTGGCTCTGCTCGGTGGTTGGAAGGGCATACGCGCGCTACTTGGACTCGTGTTCACGCTGGCATGTATCTGGTTTTTGCTGATACCGGGTTTGATACGCGGCTGGTCGGGCATATGGCTGACAATCGGCATATGCGCTGTAACTACTGCCGGATGTTTGATTATGCTAGACGGCTTTACCAAGAAGGCTGTTTGTGCCGTACTCGGGTGCGTCGGTGGAGTAGCAGCCGCCGGACTTTTTGCCAGCATTGTTGGGGCAATAACCCCTTTGAACGGATTTAATATGTCTGAGGCAGAAAACTTGCTTCTTTACGGTGCCGACAAGGGGCTCCGTGTCTCAGGGGTGCTTGTCTGCGGAGTGCTCATAGCTGCTTTGGGCGCGGTCATGGACACCTCAATGAACATCGCCAGTGCAATCTGGGAACTGCATGAGCGCAACCCGAAGCTCAACGCGCGTGAGCTCTTTAAATCCGGCATGAATATTGGCCGGGATGCAATGGGCACTATGGCAAACACGCTTATACTTGCTTTTGCCGGTTCTTCACTTAACACCCTCATACTTGTTCAGGTGTACGATATACCTTTTACGCAGCTTATAAATACGGATTTCATCTGCATTGAGATACTTCAAAGCGTGGCGGGTTCCATGGGAATCCTGCTGACAACTCCGCTGGTGGCGGCGATAAGCGCGAGCGTCATGGCCCGCGCGAAGCGCTCCCCGGCTTGATATATTTCAATTTTAGGCAAAAACAGGAGGGAAATGCTTTGGAAGCAAAGACTAAGAAGGGCGTCCACCGCGTATTGGCGCTTGCGCTCGCCTTCGCGCTGTGTCTGTCGCTCCTAATCGGCGCCGCCCCCGCCCGCAGCGGGGAGGGGACCTGGATCAAGGTCACGTCGGCGGACGAAATAACCGCCGGCGGCAGCTTCGCATTTGTCGCACAGACCAGCGACGGAGCCAAGGCGCTTGGGACAAGCGGAAGCAGCAACAAGCTTGATGCAGTTGACGTCAACGTTTCAAACGGAATCCTGTCAGGTGACGAAATCCCTGTCTGGCAGGTCGCTGGTGTTGATGGCGGCATCAGCCTTTATAACGGAAGCAAATATCTTGCATATAATAGCGGCACCAATTTTAAGCAACAAGATAGTTCGTATACCTGGAATTTAGAAAGCACAAGCACCTCATTTAAACTCCATGATTCTAGCTCATCTAACCGCTCTATAGCTTGGAACTATAATAATGGAAATGATAGATTTGGGCCTTATGCTGACAGCAACGACGGTACGGACGGATATGTTTTTGAGTTCCTCGTTTTCAAGCTCGACGCCTCCACCGGCGGGGAGGACACCGTCGCGGCACCGCAGGCAGAGCCGCAGGCCGGTGAGGTTGAGAGCGGGACTGAGATAACGCTCACCTGCGCGACCGATGGCGCGAACATATATTATACCCTCGACGGCAGCACCCCGACCTCGAGCAGCACGCTGTACAGCGACGATAGCAAGCCCACGATAACCAGGAACTGCACGCTCAAGGCCGTCGCCATCCTGGACGGCAAGTCCAGCGAAGTGCAAACGCTGGCTTACACCATAAAGGCCGAGACCGCCGCCCCCATCGCCGACGGCGACCGGGTTGTCATCTACGCGCCCGCGTATAATAAGGCGCTGTCGAGCGAGAAGGTTTCCACATACTACAACGCGGGTACGGATGTCGAACTCGTTGACGGCGTTATGTCCGGTTACGATGCCAACGACATCTGGACGGTCATAGACAACGAGGACGGCACTTTCAGCTTCCGGCAGAACGACCAGAACCTCGGCATGGAAGATGAGTTTGCCAGTATGAATCTCGGTGCAGAACATGACAAGTGGGAGCTTATCGACCTCGGCGGCGGTCTCTACAACATAAAGAACACCGGCCGCGGCAACTATATGGAGTGGTATGCTCAATTCAGCAACTGGAGCACTTACAATTCTTCCGGCGCCGCCACCGACGTACAGTTCCAGCTCTCCTTCTACAAGGTCACCGGCGATACCCCGGAGCCGGAGCCGAGTGAAGCCACGCTGATGAACAGCGCGCCCGAAGAGGGCGACATAGTGCTCATTTATTACCCCGCAGACTCCAAAGTGATGAGCACGACTGCATACGAATATACGAGCAGCAGCGGGAGCAAGAAAGATGAACTCACGGCCCTCGATGCCACAGTAAGTGAAGGCAGCATGGCGAATGTGCCGAGCGGAACGGCGCTCTTCAAAGTATACGAGCAGGACGGACACTATGTTTTTAAGAGCGAAGAAGGTTTCCTCTACCTCGACGGCACCAATGTCCGGCTTGTCGACTCGCTCGGCGATTACACCTATTTTGACATTGAATCGGCTGAGAACGGCTGGTTTATAAAGAGCGTAAACGCAACATACGCAGGTAATCCTCAGTATCTTGAGTTCTACAGCGGCTATTTTACTTGTTTTGGCATGAACTCCGGTAATGAAGGCTATTATACATTCCAGTTCTTCAAAACAGGGACATTTGACCCGGCGGATGATCCCCTGCCCGGCGGCGAAGAAGAAACCGAAGCCCCCTTCCAGGCGGACGACAACGTCGTCATCTACGCGCCGTCGAACAATATGGCGCTGTCGGCGACAGTTAAGAACAGCTATTACCCCATCGGCGTCGAAGTCGCAACAAACGGCGATGAGCTCACCGGTTACGGCGCTGCCGAGATTTGGACTGTCGGCGGCGGCGAGGACGGTTTCACCTTCGCCAACGAGGGAGAAACTCTCAGTATGGCCGGCAGTTATAGCAGTATGTACCCCGGAGCGGGTTCCAACGAGACTTGGGTGCTTGAGCCTGCCGGAACTGAAGGGCAATACTACGTTAAAAACGTTGGCCGCGGCACCTATATGTTCTGGGACGATGAGCATGACGACTGGACCACTAGAAGCGACGAAAAGACTGCGGTCGCCTTCTACGTCACCGAGCTTCCCGAGGAACCGGAGGAGGTCAGCGGGCTTGAGGTAATTGCGACGCCGGTCAGCGGCACCGTGCTTGAGAGCGGCGACACCATCGAGCTCAAGACGATGGACGGCGCGACGATTTATTACACCACCGACGGTGAAGATCCGACAACTGAAAGCAATGTTTATTCTGCGCCCTTGGACGTGGGTTCGGAGCAGGTACCTGCTCCGACGAGCGGGTCTCCGCTCGTCGTAAAGGCCATTGCCGTCCTGCCCGCCAATGCAACTGAGGGCTCCGAGGAGCAGACTGGCGAGGTGTGCACCTTCACCTACAGGGCCGCGATGACCCTCGACGGCTATCAGCTCTATTTCGGCCAGCTCCACTCCCACACCAACATATCCGACGGCGCGGGCAGCGTCACTGAGGCCTTCGCTCACGCCGCCGGGGTCGACAATCTCGACTTCCTGGCCGTTACCGACCACTCCAACTCCTTTGACAACGAGAGTGACAGCCGCGTCGACCTCGGAGCCGACCTGAGCAGTGTCAGCAGCGAGTGGAAGCAGGGTCACGACGCCGCGGACGCTGCTACGGAGTCCAGCAACGGCACGTTCGTCGGCATCTACGGCTTCGAGATGACCTGGTCCGACGGCTTCGGCCACATCAACACCTTCAACACCCCGGGCTTCGAGAGCCGCAGCAACGACGAGTTCGGCAACAAGTCCGGCTCCACCGAGGGCTATCAGAACTACTATGACAAGCTCGTCGAAGTCGAGGACTCTCTCTCGCAGTTCAACCACCCCGGCACCACCTTCGGCGACTTCCAGGACTTCGCCTTCTATGACCAGCAGGTCGACCAGCGCATAACGCTCATCGAGGTCGGCAACGGCGAGGGCGCGATCGGCTCGAGCGGCTACTTCCCCAGCTATGAGTACTACACCCGCGCGCTCGACAAGGGCTGGCACGTCGCCCCGACCAACAACCAGGACAACCACAAGGGCAACTGGGGCGACTCCAACACCGCCCGCAGCGTCGTGCTGGCCAGCAGCCTAACCGAGGACGCCATCTACGACGCCATCCGCAACTACCGCGTCTACGCCACCGAGGACAACGACCTCTCCATCCTCTACTCCCTCAACGGCAGCGCCATGGGCTCCATCCTGGGCAAGCAGGAGGACGTGAGCATCAGCGCGCAGATCGGCGACCCGACCGACAGCGCCGATATGAAGGTAGAAGTCATCGTAAACGGCGGCCTGGTCATCGGCACGCAGACGCTCAGCGGCGGCATCGGCACGGTGAACTTCAAATTCGACAGCAACGACTACTCCTACTATTATCTGCGCATCACCCAAGCCGACGGCAACATCGCCGTCACCGCCCCCGTCTGGACCGGCGAGAGCGTCAACGCGGGCATCTCCAAGACCGAGTGCGACACCGTGCTCGTCGTCAAGGACGAGGAAGTCAACATCAGCAGCGAGCTCTTCAATAACTCCGGCGAGGACATGACCGTGAAGAGCCTCGTCTACAGCGTCGACGGAACTCCGATTTACACCGCCAATGCCTCCGAAATCGGCGAAAACGGCGTCATAGCCTCCGGCAGCACCGCGACCGTGACTTTCCCGTACACCTTCACGAGCGCCGGAAAGACCACAGTGAATGTCGAGATGGTGGCCGCGATTGACGGCACGACTTACACCTTCACGGGCGTATTGCAGCTCGCCATAACGGACGAGAGCCTCGTCACCCGCGTACTCGTCGACGGCACGCACTACAATGACTATGTGAACGGCTATTACGCCGGAAACATGGGCAACTTCACCGAGCTCGCCGCCGGTATGAACGCCCAGGTCAAGATCGAGCCCTACGGCGATGAAATCACCGCCGGAGACCTCGAGGACGTGGCGCTGCTGGTCATCTCCGCGCCGCTCAAGTACGACCGCGACGGCTTGGACGCGAACGAGGACAACCGCTTCTCGGATGAATTCATTTCGACCGTCGCCGACTACGTCAAAAACGGCGGCACTGTGATAGTCTGCGGCCTCGCCGACTATCAGGACGGCAACGACCCGGGTGATGAATTCGAATACACCACCTACGGGCAGATAAACAAGCTGCTTGAAGGCATCGGCGCGACCATCCGTGTGAACGATGACGAGCTCATCGACCAGAACGATAACGGCGGGCAGGCCTATCGCCTGTACTTCGACGACTTCAACTTCGAGAGCACCGACCCCGCCGTCCAGGCCGCTCTGGCCGGGCTTGAGGGCACGGACAAGGTTTACAGCTCCTACTCCGGCTGCTCCGTGAGCGTCGGCGACGGCGAAGCCATTGTCTTTGGCCACGACACAACCTATTCCATCAACTCGAAGAACCCCGCTCAGGGCCACAATAAGCCCGTGCAGTCTGCCGATTCGGAATACGACGCCGACAAAGCTGTCGTCACTAAGGGCAATGTCGTTTCCCTGGCCACCGAGGCCGTGGGCAGCGGCCGCGTCTACGTCGGCGGCACCGTCTGGATGAGCGACTTCGAGGTTACGAGCGACGGCAGCAACGGCAGCGACTACGGCGACGCCAGCTACGCCAACAAGAACATCATCACCAACATCCTTTCCGGCCTTCTCAAGGAGCAGGAGGTCAGCACGATAGCCGAGGCTCGAGCCAACTCGACCGTCGGCAAGGTGTTCACCGTTGAGGGCACTATCACCGCCGGAAACGTCGAGCCGAACGCCTTCTATGACACAATTTACATCCAGGACAAGACCGGCGGCATCAATATCTACCCCGTTGCCACAACCGATGGAACGTTCCGTGTGGGTCAGAAAGTTCGCGTGACCGGCTCCTGGGATCAGTACCAGGGTGACACTGAGCTGAGGTGCATAAGCATCGAGCTTATTGACAGTAATGTTAATCCTATCGAGCCCGCTGAGCTCGGCATATCCGATGCAATCAATTATGAGGAGAACGGCGGTCTGCTGTCCAAGGTCAGCGGAACGATCAAGAGTGTTGTTAAAGAAGGAGAGGCAATCAGCTCGGTTATTCTTACTGACGGCACAACTGACTTCCGGCTGCTGTTTAACAACTACATTGGTTATTCGGATGAGTCCTCCGCTGATATAACCACCTTCGTTAAGGAAGGCGCAGAGATAAGCGCCGTAGGTGTGATTTACATGGATCCCGAAGGTGTCTGCCTGCGTATACGCGACCTCTCGGAGGTTGAGCTTGTGACAGAGGACAAGCCGGAAGAACCCGATGATCCTGACCGGCCTATCCAGCCGGGCAAACCCTCAAAGCCGTCTGATGAGGACAAGCCAGAAGAACTCGACGAGCCATTTGCCGATGTAGACGAACTCGACTGGTTCTATGATGCAGTAGTATATGTATACAATGAGGGCATGATGGACGGTATAAGTGCGACGCAATTTGCTCCAAACAGCAACCTTACTCGCGGCATGGTTGTCACAATGCTTTACCGTCTTGAGGACGAGCCTCGTGTGACCGGCTCCAGCGGCTTTGACGATGTAGTTTCCGGAGCCTGGTACGCCGATGCTGTGAGCTGGGCGGCTGAAAATGGCATAGTTAATGGAGTGAGTGATGCCGAATTTGCGCCCAACGATAATATTACCCGTGAGCAGTTGGCAGCAATACTTTACCGTTATGCAGAGTATAATGACTACGATGTAAGCGGACGCGACGATTTGTCCGAATTTACTGACCGCGATAGCATAAGCGGCTACGCTCTTGATGCTATGCGTTGGGCGGTAGACGAGGGTCTGATTACTGGCGTAACGGATACAACCATTGAGCCTCAGGGTACAGCTACCCGAGCCCAGGCAGCTACAATGTTCATGAGATTCATGAGCACCGTAAGATAATTTAATACCCACCTTATACTTCAAGCAAAGAGGGGCGCTCGTCGCCCCTCTTATTATATTTTCGGGAGGAATTCGATGGCTGAAGCCAACATGAACATTTATCAGAAGCTGGCAAAGATACGGAAACAGGTAGAGGTTATGAAGCGTGACGCTAAGGGCTTCAACTATACCTACACCACGGAGGAGAGCATACTCGCCAAGGTTACGGTGCAGATGGATAAGCTGCACCTTTCGCTTATCCCGTCCATAGTCCCGGAGAGCACAGTCATCATACCTTACTCTGTAACCGAGACTAAAACCACCAGAAATGGCTACGTGTACGATAAGAACGTCAATGAGATCCTTGCCCATTCGGATATAATTTAGGCGTGGGTTAACAACGATAATCCAGATGGGCGCATATAGGTGCCCTGGGCGATGGTAGGCAACAGTCCAACGAGTTCCAAGCGGTTCGGCTTGGGCTTACATACTCGTCCTGCAGTTTCCTACTATAGCGGCCTCAGACGCCGCCCTGGATGCTTTCCACAAGAAACAGCAGTCGGCAGAGCTGAGGAGCAGAAGCTCTTATCCAGCGAGATTACAGCAACGATAAATTGACTGAACAGGTCAAGAAAAGATCGTAAGTACGTATATTACTAGTGAATGGCCAAACTAAAAGGAACAGGAGTTGGGATCAAAGTCTCATAATTTCTGGGGGCATGGAAGTTCAAAACTTTGCGAGGCTTGGCGCTGATCAAGGTCAGATTTCGTTTTAGAGTGACGGAAACGACCTTGGATAGGTTCCTGCCCTTGGGAGAGAACTCCCGGAACAGGCTGTTGAGATTCTCATTCGGTAAGTTGTCAAGTCAAGTGCAACAGGATATTGAAGAAGATTTCGAGAGGGGAACGCCAGTCGAGGCATTTGCGTGGGCGCAGATTTAACAGAGCAACAAGATGAGCAACATCGTCAGCAGGGACATGAGCCAAATCGGTGCTCTTGGGGATGAATTCGCGGATGAGGCCATTCGTGTTCTCGTTGGTACCCCGCTGCCAGGGCGAGTGTGGATCGGCAAAGTAAAACGGGAGACCGCGCAGAGTCTTGGAAATTTCACGATACAGCGTGAATTCAGTACCGCGGTCGGGGGTTACGCTTTTCACCTTGTCCTCTGGCAGAGCTCCGAGCAGAGCGGTCATGGCATCGCGGGTTGCTTCAGCGGTTACATTGGGGAGTTTGACGGCCAGGGTGAACCTGGATTTCCGGTCTACCAGGGATAAGAGGCACTCCCCGCCGCGCTTGCCCACAACGGTATCCGCCTCAAAATGTCCCAGCTCGCTGCGGTCGTCAGCTTCGGGTGGACGGTCACAGATCCTGTCGGCGTCACAAAAATGTGAGCCCTGCCGTCTCCTGTCCCGTTGTCTGCGCTGCTTCTTCCCTTTGCGGCGAAGATGATAGGCGAACGCCTTCTTCTTGTTCCTGCTGGCCGCGCGCTTGTTCTCATCAAATATTCCGGCTTTAATGGCACGGTAGATAGCGGCATAGCTTATCTGCACCTCTGCCGATTCAAGCTTAAGCCGGTTTGATATCTGCTCTGGCGACCAGTGGTCTTCCTGAATGAAGCGGCGGATATATTCCCTCTTCTCCGCCTCGCAGAGGATATGCTTTCGGCCGCAGGCTTTTCGCCGTTTTTCATAGCGC
>ERZ780203.1316-NODE-1316-length-18664-cov-43.806277_pt1 | contig 18664 bp, 10 predicted proteins | sample MGYA00511168_ERZ780203 | MGnify/ENA primary metagenome ERZ780203 (study PRJEB29588, sample SAMEA2156577) | human gut metagenome | biome: human gut; feature: human-associated habitat; material: faeces | place: Denmark | collected 2008/2010 ...
TCGCCGTGGATCAACGATTACGGCCAGTTCTCGCTCATGCCCGTGCGCGGGGAGGACAAATTCGACGAGGAATCGCGCGCCAGCTGGTTTTCGCACCAGTCCGAAGTGGCCAAACCCTATTACTATAAGACTTACCTCGCCGACCACGACATCCGCGTGGAGATCACGCCGACCGAACGCGCCGCAATGATGCGCTTCACCTTCCCCGACTCGAAGGAGTCGGGCGTGGTGATCGACGCCTTCGACCGCGGTTCGCAGGTCGGGATGGTCGACGACCGTACGATCGTCGGTTATACCACGCGCAACAGCGGCGGTGTGCCGGAGAATTTCCGCAACTGGTTCGTCGTGCGCTTCGATACGCCGTTCAGCGCCATCGAGCTGACCGATGCCCCCGGCGGATACAAACCCGGCAGCAACCTGCTCTATCCCGAAGGACAGAAGTCCGTCACGGGCGAACATGCCGTGGCCAAGGTGCATTTCGCAACCCGCCGCGGCCAGCAGATATGCGCCAGCGTGGCGTCGTCGTTCATTTCTCCCGAGCAGGCGCTGCAGAACCTCCGGGAGCTGGGCAGCGACGATTTCGAAACGGTGAAGTCCAAAGCGCAGGCGCGCTGGGACGACGTGCTGGGGCGCATCGAGGTCGAGGGCGGTACGGACGACCAGTACCGTACGTTCTATTCGTGCCTCTACCGCTCGGTGCTCTTCCCGCGTAAGTTCTACGAGGTGACCGACCAGGGCGAGGTCGTGCATTACAGCCCCTACAACGGCGAGGTGCTCCCCGGCTACATGTATACCGACACCGGGTTCTGGGACACCTTCCGCAGCCTTTTCCCGCTGCTGAACCTCGTTTACCCCTCCGTGAACGCCGAAATCCAGCAGGGACTCGCTAACGCCGCTCGCGAGAGCGGTTTCCTGCCCGAATGGGCGTCGCCCGGGCACCGCGGCTGCATGGTGGGCAACAATTCCGCTTCGGTGGTCGCCGATGCCGTGGTGAAGGGCACGAACGACAAAGACCTCGGGGTGCTCTACGATGCGATGGTGTACGCCACGGAGCACGTGCACCCGACCGTTGCGTCGACCGGACGCTGGGGGCACGAGTACTACAACGAGCTGGGATATATCCCTTACGACGTGAACATTCCCGAGAACGTGGCCCGCACGCTCGAATATGCCTACGACGACTGGTGTATCCTCCAGGTCGCCAGGAAACTGAACCGTCCCCAGGCTGAACTGGACAAGTGGGCGGCGCGTGCCCGGAACTACCGCAATGTCTTCGACCCCGAGACCCGCCTGATGCGCGGCCGCCTCAAGGACGGCAAGTTCCAGGCGCCGTTCAGCCCCTACAAGTGGGGCGACGCCTTCACCGAGGGTAACTCGTGGCATTATACGTGGTCGGTATTCCACGACGTCGAGGGGCTCGTCGACCTGATGGGCGGCCGGGAACAGTTCGTCCAGATGCTCGACTCGGTATTCGTCGTGCCGCCGATCTACGACGACAGCTACTACGGATTCCGCATCCACGAGATCACCGAGATGCAGGTGGCCGACATGGGCAACTACGCCCACGGCAACCAGCCTGCGCAGCACATGATCTACCTCTATAATTATGCGGGTGCCCCGTGGAAAGCCCAGTACTGGGCGCGCGAGGTGATGGATCGCCTCTACTCGGCCCGCCCCGACGGCTATTGCGGTGACGAGGACAACGGCCAGACTTCGGCCTGGTATGTCTTCTCCGCCCTGGGGTTCTATCCCGTCTGCCCGGCTTCGGACGAATACGTCGTCGGTTCGCCGCTGTTCCGCAAGGCCGTCGTGAACCTCGAAAACGGGAATAAGATTGTGCTCGAAGCGCCGGACAACAGCCCCGAGAACCGTTATATCGGAGCCGTGCAGTTCGACGGGAAGGCCTATACGCATAATTTCCTGCGCCATTCCGACCTCGTGAAGGGTGCCGGCGTCCGCTTCTCGATGCGTCCCGAACCCGATTACACGCGGGGTACGGAGCCCGGGGATGCCCCTTACTCGTTCAGCCGCGAATAGCACGGACGGGTTGAACCGATGTCAATCCGCCGCAGCCGGTTCCGGCTGCGGCGGATTTTTTGTTTTTGCCGGAATCCCGAAATGTCGATAATTTGTCAATAGAATATGCCCGGGGATTTTGTAAATCGGCTGAAAAGCGCTATTTTTGTAGCGTTGTTTTGACAATTGTTAGGTTAATCCGAACACCTCCCCATGACATCTACCGACAGAATCGACCAACGCGAACGTAAGAAACAGCAGGGCCAGGCCGCTGCGTTCTATTCGTCGTCGTGCCGACAGCAGGATCGGAGTACGCAGATGCAAGGGCAGCAGGTGTCCGGGAGCGGAATACGCAGATAGATACCAGACCGCCATGACATACGTGTCGTGGCGGTCTGTCTTTTTTTCAAACTTAAAACCAAAGGTATGAAGGTCGGTGTTATTATGGGCTCGGTGAGCGATTATGAGGTGATGGCCGATGCCGTCGCCATGCTCGGACAATTCGGTGTCGATTTCGAAAAGCGTGTGGTGAGCGCCCACCGTACCCCTGACCTGCTGTGCGAATATGCCAAGACGGCCAAAAGCCGCGGTATCGGGGTGATTATCGCCGGTGCGGGCGGTGCCGCGCATCTGCCGGGCATGGTGGCCTCGATGACCACGCTGCCCGTGGTGGGCGTCCCCGTGAAGTCGCGTGCCCTGAACGGGCTGGATTCGCTGCTTTCGATCGTGCAGATGCCTGCGGGCGTTCCGGTGGCGACGACGGCCATCAACGGGGCGAAGAACGCGGCGCTGATAGCCGTGTCGATCCTCGCACTGCAGGATGCGGAGCTGGCCGCCCGGCTCGAAGCGTTCCGTGCGAAACAGACCGCCGACGTGCTGGCGGCAGAACTTTAATCCGGCAGGGAAGGCGACTATGGCAGAGAAAACGAAAACGATCGGTATCATCGGCGGCGGCCAGCTGGGGCTGATGATCGTCGAGCAGGCGCACCTGCTCGGGGCGCGCACGCTGTGCCTCGACCCTGCGCCCGACGCCCCCGCGTTCGCGCTGAGCGACGGGCACATCGTGGCGGCGTATGACGATGCCGCGGCGCTCGAAGAGCTTTGCCGCCGCAGCGATGTGGTGACCTACGAATTCGAAAACGTCCCGGGCAGCGTGCTGATCCCGCTGGAAAAGAAATACAATATCCCGCAGGGTTTCCGCCCGCTCTGCGATTCGCAGGATCGCCTGCGCGAGAAGGACAATGCCCGCGCCAACGGGCTGCGGACGCCCCTGTACGCCGCCGTGGACGACGAGGCGTCGCTGCGTGCCGCCTTGGCCGAGATAGGATTCCCGGCGGTGCTCAAGACCCGTACGCTGGGATACGACGGCCACGGGCAATTGGTGTTGAAGGACGAGGCCGACGTGCCGCGTGCGCTGCCGATGCTCTCCGTACCCTGCATCCTGGAGGCGTTCGTGCCGTTCGATTTCGAAGCCAGCATCGTGATGGTCTCGGACGGGGAGCGCGTCATCCATTTCCCCATCGGGCGGAACGTCCACCGCGACGGTATCCTCGACCTGTGCTTCGTCCCCGCCGAGGGGATGGACGACGGCCTGCGCAGCCGCATGGCTGCGGCCGGCGAGCGGTTCATGAAATCCTGCCGCTACCGCGGGATCCTCGCCATCGAGTTCTTCATCCGCGACGGGGAGTTCTATTTCAACGAAATGGCGCCGCGGCCCCACAATTCGGGGCACTATACCATCGAGGGGTGCACGACCAACCAGTTCCGCGAACTGGTGCGTTTCCTGCTGGGCGAACCGTTGCAGGAGCCGCGGCTCGTGGCGCCGACCGTGATGAAGAACATTCTGGGGCAGGATCTCGAAGCGGCCGAGAGAGTCGCCGCCGAAAACCGCCCGGGTGTCCATGTCCACCTTTACGGCAAGACCGAGAGCCGTCCGAAGCGCAAGATGGGGCATATCACCTTCGTCGGGATGGACGCCGGGGAATACGGTGCCGCGTGGGCCGACAGATTCGTAAAATAAGTGCAAACGAAATAACATGGAAAACTACCGGATTTTTGTTGAGAAACATCCCCGTTTCCGGGTCGAGGCCGACAGCCTGCGCCGGGAGCTGAACACCAATCTGAACCTGGACATCCGCAGCCTGCGGTTGCTCAACGTCTACGACCTGTTCGGGTTCAGCCGAGAGCTGCTCGAAAAGAGCCGTTACAGCGTCTTCGGCGAAGTGGTAACCGACAGCGTGACCGATTCGTGCGACCTGGCGGGACGGAAATACATCGCCGTGGAGTACCTCCCCGGCCAGTTCGACCAACGTGCCGCGTCGGCCGTCGACTGCGTGCGGCTGATCGACCCGTCGGCCCAGGTGCGCATCCGCTCGTCGAAGCTGTTGCTGTTCGACGATGCCGTTTCCGACGAAGACCTGGCGCGCATCCGCCATTACTATATCAACGCGGTCGAGTCGCGCGAGAAGAATCTGGACGTGCTGACCGACATGGAACAGGCCGAGGTGAAGCCCGTCGCCGTGCTGGAAGGCTTCACCAAGATGACCGACGCCGAACTGGAACCCTGCTGCAAGCGGTACGGGCTGGCGATGAATGCCGACGACCTGCGCGAGGTGGTGAAATATTTCCGTGCCGAGGGGCGCGATCCCTATGAGACCGAGCTGCGCATCCTCGACACCTATTGGAGCGACCACTGCCGCCATACGACCTTCACCACCGAGCTGGAGGGCATCACGGTCGAGGAGTCGTTCGCAAAGGACGAGATCGAGGATTCGCTGGCCCTCTACCTGCGCATCCGCCGCGAACTGGGCCGCGAGCACAAGAGCATCTGCCTGATGGACATGGCGACCATCGGCGCCCGTTACCTGCGCAAGAAAGGGCTGCTGGACGACCTGGAAGTGAGCGACGAGAACAATGCCTGCTCGGTATACGTCGATGTCGATGTCGACGGGGCGACCGAGAAGTGGCTCCTGCAATTCAAGAACGAAACCCATAACCACCCGACCGAGATCGAGCCGTTCGGCGGTGCTTCGACCTGTCTGGGCGGCGCTATCCGCGACCCGTTGTCGGGGCGCAGCTACGTCTACCAGGCCATGCGCGTAACGGGTGCCGGCAATATCTACCAGAAGGTGTCCGATACGCTCGAAGGCAAGCTCCCGCAGAGCGTCATTTCGAAGAAGGCCGCCGCGGGCTACTCCAGTTACGGCAATCAGATCGGGCTGGCAACGACCCATGTGCGCGAGATTTACCACGACGACTATGTGGCCAAGCGCCTCGAAGTCGGTGCCGTGGTCGGTGCCGTGAAGGCTGAAAACGTCCGCCGCGAAAAACCCGTCCCGGGCGACAAGATCGTCATGCTGGGCGGTCGCACGGGGCGTGACGGTATCGGCGGCGCCACGGGTTCGTCGAAAGAGCACAATACCAAGTCGCTCGAAACCTGCGGCAGCGAGGTGCAGAAGGGCAATGCCCCCGAGGAGCGCAAGCTCGAACGCCTATTCCGCCGCCCGGAGGTGACGCGGCTCATCAAGAAATCGAACGACTTCGGTGCCGGCGGCGTCAGCGTCGCCATCGGCGAGCTGGCCGACGGGCTGGACATCTACCTCGACCGTGTGAAGACCAAGTACAGCGGCCTGAATTCCACGGAACTGGCGATCAGCGAGTCGCAGGAGCGTATGGCCGTGGTCGTCGAGGCGAAGGACGTCGCCGAATTCATGGGCTACTGCCGCGAGGAGAATATCGAGGCGGTCGAGGTGGCCGACGTGACGGATACGGCCCGTATGCGGATGTTCAACAAAGGGCGCAAAGTCGTAGACCTCGCCCGTGAATTCATCGACAGCGCCGGGGCGAAGCACTATGCCGAAGCCATGATCGGCGAGGTGGAGAACCGCGATCCCTTTGCCCGCGAGGTCGTGGGCGCGACGTTTGCCGAACGCTTCGAGGAGAACCTGCGCGACAACAATGTCGTCTCGCAGCGCGGTCTGATCGAGATGTTCGATTCGACGATCGGCCGTTCCACCGTGCTGATGCCGTTCGGCGGCCGCACGCAGGGCAGCGAAACGCAGGTGTCGGTGCAGAAACTCCCGACCGACGGTTACACCGACACGGCCAGCATCATGGCCTTCGGCTACAATCCCTACCTGGCCTCGTGGAGCCCTTACCACGGTGCTGCGTATGCCGTCGTCGAAGCTGCTGCCAAGGTCGTGGCTGCGGGCGCGCGTTATGACAGGATGCGTTACTCATACCAGGAATATTTCGAACGCATGACCCGCGATCCCCGCTCGTGGGGCAAGCCGCTGGGTGCCCTGCTCGGTGCGCTGAAGATGCAGGTCGAACTGGGCCTGCCCTCGATCGGCGGCAAGGACTCGATGTCGGGCACGTTCCAGCATATCAACGTCCCGCCCATGCTGATGGCCTTCGGCATCACGACGGTGAATGCCGGGACGGTCATTTCGACCGATTTCAAGAAGGCCGGCAACCGTATCTACCTGGTGCGCCATACGCCCAGGGAGAACCATATGCCCGACACGGCGCAGCTGAAGGACAACTTCGGCTTTGTCAGCGAAAATATCGAACGCGGCAATATCCTCGCCGCATGGTCGGTGGGCTTCGGAGGTGTCGCCGAAGGTCTTGCCAAGATGGCTTTCGGCAACCGCATCGGTGCCGAGGTGGAGATGGACGAGGCGGAACTCTTCGGATACGCCTATGGTTCGATCCTTGTCGAGAGCGCCGTCGAACTGATCCATCCTGCGGCCGGGCTGCTGGGTATGACCGCAGCCGAAGAGGCGTTGACCGTCAACGGCGTGAAAATGCCGCTCGACGTCCTCTACAAGGCCAATACCGAGAAATTCGCGGCCGTTTACCCCGACAAGGGGGAGAACCATGCCGGGGTGATGACCTCGGAGCCCGCACCCCGGACTTTCGCCTATCGGGGCGAAGCCGTCGAACATCCGCTGGTCTATATCCCCGTGTTCCCGGGCACCAACTGCGACTACGACACGGCCAAGGCATTCCGCAAGGCCGGGGCCGAGGTGGAGATGAGCGTGTTGTGCAACCTCGGGGGCGACGACATCCTGCGTTCGATCCGCGAAATGAAGGAACATATCCGCCGCGCCCATATCTTCGTGCTGAGCGGCGGCTTCTCGTCGGGCGACGAACCCGACGGCAGCGCCAAGTTTATCGTCAACGTACTCAACAATAAGGATATACGCGATGAAATCCATGCGTTGCTCGACCGCGGCGGGCTGATCCTCGGCATCTGCAACGGTTTCCAGGCGCTCGTCAAATCCGGCCTGCTGCCTTACGGCCGCCTGGGCATGGTGACCAAGGATTCGCCGACGCTGTTCCGCAACGACATCAACCGCCATATTTCGCAGATCGTCTCGACGCGCGTCTCGACGCTCAACTCCCCGTGGCTCGCGGGCTTTGGCCTGGGCGACATCCACTCGATCGCCGTCAGCCACGGCGAAGGCAAGTTCGTCGTGAGCGAAGAACTGGCCGGAGAACTGTTCGCCAACGGGCAGGTGGCCTTCCAGTATGTCGATGACGCGGGACATGCGACGGCCGAGGCGCCGTACAACCCCAACGGTTCGTTGTATGCCATCGAGGGCCTGGTATCGCGTGACGGCCAGATCCTCGGCAAAATGGGGCATACGGAGCGTTACGAGAAAAACCTCTTCAAAAATATCGCAGGCGAGAAGGAACAGTCGCTGTTCCGCAATGCCGTCAACTATTTCCGCAAAGATTAATACAACATAAAACTTAAACTCACAAACACCATGAAACAGCTCGAAATGCTCTACGAAGGCAAGGCAAAACAGGTTTTCCGCACCGACGATCCCGACAAGATCATCATCCACTACAAGGATGCGGCAACGGCTTTCAACAACATCAAGAAAGCCACGATCGAAAACAAGGGCGTGCTGAACAACGCCATCTCGACCCTGATTTTCAAGGAGCTTCAGAAGGCGGGTGTCAAGACCCACTATATCGAGACGATCAACGACCGCGACCAGGTGTGCCGCCGGGTGACGATCATCCCGCTGGAGGTGATCGTGCGCAATGTCATCGCCGGATCGATGGCCCAGCGCCTCGGCATCGAGGAGGGTACGCAGCCGTCGAACGTCATCTACGACATCTGCTACAAGAAGGACGAGCTGGGCGACCCGCTGATCAATGACCACCACGCCGTGGCATTGGGTGCCGTGACCTACGAGGAACTCGAACTGATCTACGCCATGACCTCGCGTATCAACGAGATCCTGCGCAACCTTTTTGCCAAGATGAACATCAAACTCGTGGACTTCAAGATCGAGTTCGGCCGTACGTCGGACGGGGAGATCGTGCTCGCCGACGAAGTGTCGCCCGATACCTGCCGCCTGTGGGACATGACGACCAACGAGAAACTCGACAAAGACCGTTTCCGTCGTGACCTGGGCAAGGTGCGCGAGGCTTACGAGGAGATTTTGGCACGTTTGCAGAAAATCGTCGGGTAATGGTGATGGGGCAGATTAGCGACCGCGAGTTGCATGAGGAGTGCGGGGTGTTCGGCGTCTTCGGGGTGAAGGACGCTGCGTCGCTGACCTATTATGGCCTGCATGCCTTGCAGCACCGCGGACAGGAGGGTGCCGGTATCGTGACCGTCGACCGGGACGCGACGTTCCGCCGCATCAAGGGCGGCGGCCTGGTCACCGAGGTGTTCGACGAGGAAAAGCTCTCGACGCTCAAGGGCGACATGGCCATCGGGCATGTGCGCTATACCACCGCCGGCGGTGGTGGCATCGAGAACGTGCAACCGTTCCTTTTCCGCCACAACACGGGCGATTTCGCGCTGGCGCACAACGGTAATATCGTCAATTCGGCGTTGTTGCGAATTTATCTCGAGAACAAGGGGAGCCTCTTCCAGTCGACCTCGGACAGCGAGATCCTGGCGCACCTGATCAAGAAGGAGACCAAATACCACGACCGTCCGCGCATCTATTCGATCATCGACGCACTGAATATGATCGAGGGGGCTTTTGCATTCCTGATCATGACCGCCAACCGCATCTATGCCTGCCGTGACAAATACGGCCTGCGGCCGCTGTCGATCGGCCGGCTGGGCGACGGTTATGTCGTGTCGAGCGAAACCTGTGCCTTCGACGTGCTGGGTGCGGAGTTCGTCCGCGACGTCGAGCCGGGCGAGATCGTCACGATCGACAGCGAGGGCATCCGGAGCCGCGATTTCTCGCAGTATAAGCGTTGCGAGATGTGCTCGATGGAGTATATCTACTTTGCACGTCCCGACAGTGACATCGAAGGGTGCAACGTCCATGCCTACCGCAAGGAGTCGGGGCGCCTGCTCTTCGGCGAGGCGCCTGCCGAGGCGGACATCGTGGTCGGGGTTCCCGACTCGAGCCTCAGCGCCGCGATGGGCTATGCCGAGGCGAGCGGCCTGCCGTATGAAATGGGGCTTATCAAGAACAAGTACATCGGCCGTACGTTCATCCAGCCTTCGCAGGAGCTGCGCGAGAAAGGGGTGCGCATGAAACTCTCGGCCGTGCGGACGATCGTCAAGGGCAAGCGCGTGGTGCTGGTCGACGATTCGATCGTGCGCGGTACGACCTCGCGCCGCATCGTCACGATGCTCAAGGAGGCGGGGGCCACCGAGGTGCACGTGCGCATTGCCAGTCCCCCGATGACGCACCCCTGCTTCTACGGGGTGGATACCTCGACCCGCGACGAGCTGATCTCGGCGCGCAAGGAGGTGGACGGTGTCCGGGCGGAGATATGCGCCGATTCGCTGGCGTTCCTGTCGCCCGGGGCACTGCTCAGGGCGGGGAACCGCAAGGATTTGTGCATGGCCTGCTTCACGGGGCACTATCCCACGGCGTTGTACCAGTCGGTCGACGAGGTGAACAAAGACGTAAAATGTTAAGGACTGTTAAAGGAAGATTATAATGGCACAGAGTTATGAGAAGGCCGGCGTGAACCTCGAGGCCGGATACGAAGTGGTGCGGCGCATCAAGAAACACGTGGCATCGACCTCGCGCCTGGGCGTGATGGGCAATATCGGTGCATTCGGAGGCATGTTCGACCTCTCGGCGCTGAACGTGAAGGAGCCGGTGCTGGTGAGCGGTACCGACGGCGTGGGCACGAAGCTCAAGCTGGCGTTCGAGATGGGCAAGCACGACACGATCGGCGTCGATGCCGTGGCCATGTGCGTCAACGACGTGCTGGCGCAGGGTGCCGAGCCGCTGGTGTTCCTCGACTATGTCGCCGTAGGCCATAACGAACCCCAGAAGATCGAGGCCATCGTGAGCGGCGTTGCCGACGGCTGCCGTCAGGCGGGTTGTGCGCTGGTCGGCGGCGAGACGGCCGAAATGCCGGGCATGTACTCCGAGGGCGAGTACGACATCGCCGGTTTCACGGTCGGCGTGGTCGAGAAATCGAAGCTCATCGACGGATCGAAGGTCAGGGCCGGCGATGTGCTGGTGGGCATCGCCTCGAGCGGCGTGCACTCCAACGGCTTCAGCCTCGTGCGTAAGATCCTTGCGGATAACTGCCTGGATCTGCACAAGGTCTATCCCGAGTTGTCGAACAAACTGCTGGGCGAAGTGCTGCTCACCCCGACGAAGATCTACGTGAAGCAGGTGCTCGAAGTGATCCGCAGCTGCGACGTACACGGCATCAGCCATATCACGGGCGGAGGGTTCGACGAAAATATCCCCCGTATCCTGCACGGAGGGCAGGGGCTCGAAATCGAGGAGGGCACTTGGGAGATCCTGCCCGTGTTCCGCTTCCTCGAGAAATACGGCAAGGTGGCCCACCGCGAGATGTTCAACATCTTCAACATGGGCATCGGCATGGTCATCGCCCTCGATGCGTCGCAGGCGGGGAAAGCCATCGCCATCCTTGCGGAGCAGGGCGAGAAGGCGGCCGTCATCGGACGCGTCACGGACACCGAGGGTGTCGTAATCCGCTAAGGCCGTGCGACGCCTTGCGGTCTTTGCCAGCGGCAGCGGCACGAACTTCGAGGCCATCGCCACGGCCTGCGAGCGGGGGGAGATCCCGGCCCGGGTGGTGCTGATGGTCTGCGACAAACCCGGCGCCGGGGTCGTGCAGCGGGCTGCGGGGCACGGGGTCGAGGCATTCGTATTCGCCCCGAAAGAGTATGCCTCGAAGGCCGACTACGAGCGCGAGATCGTGCGGCGGCTCGACGAAGCCGGCGTGGAGCTGGTCTGCCTGGCGGGGTACATGCGCATCGTCGGCGATGTGCTGCTGGGGGCTTACGGCGGGGGGGTCGTCAACATCCATCCTTCGCTGCTGCCGGCATTCCGCGGGGCGCATGCCATCGAACAGGCGCTGGAATACGGCGTCAAGGTCTTTGGTGTGACGATCCACTATGTCGATGCGACGCTCGACGGCGGGAAGATCATCTCCCAGCGGGCGTTCGGATACGACGGCGACGACATCGCCGAGCTGGAAGCCCGGATTCATGCGGTGGAATATCCGCTTTATATAGAAACGATAAATAAATTATTAAAGGAATAATAACGATATGCGTGCATTAATCAGTGTCAGCGACAAAACGGGTGTCGTTGATTTCGCCAAGGGCCTGCGTGCCCTGGGCTGGGAGGTGATCGCCACGGGCGGCACGATGAAACTGCTGGCCGACAGCGGGGTGGAAGTAATCAACATCAGCGACGTGACGGGCTTTCCCGAGATCTGCGACGGCCGCGTCAAGACCCTGCACCCCAACGTGCACGGCGGCCTGCTGGCGCGACGCGACGATCCCGAACACCTGAAAGCCCTGAAAGATAACAATATCGAATTTATCGACATGGTCTGCGTGAACCTCTACCCGTTCCGCCAGACCATTGCCAAACCCGATGTGAAGATGGAGGACGCCATCGAGAACATCGACATCGGCGGCCCTTCGATGCTGCGTTCGGCCGCCAAGAACTGGGCCGACGTCACGGTGGTCTGCGACCCTGCGGACTATGACTTGATTTTGAACGAGATCCGCACTGCCGGCAATACCGAAAAGGCTACGCGCCTGAAACTTTCCGCCAAGGCATACACCCATACGGCCGAGTACGATGCGATGATCGCGGCCTATATGCGTGCACAGGCCGGGCTTAACGAGAAGCTGTTCCTCGAATTCGACCTCGTGCAGTCGCTGCGCTACGGGGAGAATCCCCACCAGTCGGCCAAGTTCTACCGCGAGCAGACGAAGGTTCCCTATTCGCTGGCTTTCGCCCGTCAGCTCAACGGCAAGGAGTTGTCGTACAACAATATCCAGGATGCCAATGCCGCGCTGTGCATCGTCCGCGAGTTCGATGAGCCGTTCTGCGTGGGACTCAAACACATGAATCCCTGTGGTGCTGCCGTCGGCAAGGATGTCGTGGATGCCTGGACGAAGGCTTACGAGGCCGACAAGGTGTCGATCTTCGGGGGTATCGTCGCCACGAACCGCACCGTAACGCGCGAGGCGGCCGAGTTGATGAAACCGATCTTCCTCGAGATCATCATGGCGCCGAAATTCGACGAAGGGGCGCTCGAAGTGCTCTGTACGAAGAAAAACCTGCGGCTGCTGGAGGTCGATATGCAGCAGGGGGCCGTCGACCCCAAGCAATATGTCAGCGTCAACGGCGGCCTGCTGGTGCAGGATCTCGACGTGGCGACGAAAACCGTCACGGCCGATATGTGCGTGACGAAGGCAAAACCCGCCGCGGCACAGATGGACGACCTGAATTTCGGCTGGCATATCGTCAAGCACGTCAAGTCGAACGCCATTGTCGCCGTCAGGGACGGCCGTACGCTGGGCGTGGGCGCCGGGCAGATGAACCGCATCGGCTCGGCCGAGATCGCACTCCGGCAGGCGCATGCCGCCGGCGTTACCGAAGGGCTGGTGCTGGCTTCGGACGGCTTCTTCCCCTTCGACGACTGCGTGACGCTGGCTGCCGAATATGGCGTGACGGCCATCGTGCAGCCGGGCGGTTCGGTACGTGACGAGGACTCGATCCGGAAGGCCGACGAGAAGGGCATCGCCATGGTATTCACGGGCGAGCGCCATTTCAAACATTGATTTTCGATTATCGCGGCACCTTTCGTCTCGCCGTGCCCGCTTCGGGCGGGAAACAGGATGCTGTGCCCCGCCCGAACCGGACTTCGCCAAGGTGAAATCCGCTTCCGTGGCGATCGGAAATCGGACGGTATAAATAAAAACTTTTGCCGCTGCGACAAGCCTCTCCCGAGGGAGGGGCTTGGGGAGAGTGCCGGACTTGTGGTCGGCAGCAGGCCGTGCATACATCGTCCGGCGGCATAACGGCGGTGGAAACTGTTAATTCGTATTCGTATGAAAGTTTTGGTTATTGGCGGCGGTGGCCGTGAACATGCAATTGTGGATGCGCTGTCGCGCTCGCCCCAGGTGGAGAAGATATTTTGCGCCCCCGGCAATGCGGGTATTGCGGCGCAGGCCGAGTGCGTGGCTATCCGCGAGACGGAGGTGGAGCGGCTGCGCGATTTTGCGGCGCAGAACGGGATCGGCCTTACGGTCGTCGGCCCCGAGGTGGCGTTGGCGGCGGGTGTGGTCGATGCGTTCAAGGCCGCCGGGCTGCGGGCTTTCGGCCCTACGAAGGCTGCCGCGCGTATCGAGTCGAGCAAGGAGTTCGCCAAAGACCTGATGGCCAAATACGCCATTCCGACGGCCGGTTACCGGGCCTTCACCGATTATGCCGCGGCGATGGACTATGTCGCTTCGCGTCCGCTGCCTGCCGTGCTGAAATACGACGGGCTGGCCGCGGGCAAGGGCGTGGTGGTCGCCGAGACGATGGAGGAGGCCGACGCCGCCCTGAAGGACATGTTGCTCGACGACAAATTCGGCGCGGGCAAGGTCGTCGTCGAGGATTTCCTCACGGGGCCTGAATTTTCGTTCATGTGCTTCGTCTCCGGGCATAAGGTATGGCCGATGGTGCTGGCGCAGGATCACAAGCGGGCATTTGACGGCGACAAGGGGCCCAATACGGGCGGTATGGGCGCATATTCGCCCCTGCCGTTCATTACGGCCGAGGACGAACGCTATGCGCTCGAGAAGGTGTTGCAACCGACCGCCGACGCGATGGTCGCCGAGGGCTGCCCGTTCGAAGGCGTGCTTTACGGCGGTCTGATGAAGACCCCGCAGGGGATCAAGGTTATCGAATTCAACGCCCGTTTCGGCGACCCCGAAACCGAGGTCGTGCTGCCGCGCCTGAAAAGCGACATCGTGGATATCTTCTGCGCTGTGGCCGACGGCGGCGATACGCAGCTCGTATGGCACGATTTCGCCACGCTCGGCATCGTGCTCGCCTCGAAAGGCTATCCCGGAGCCTATGAAAAGGGCTGCGAGATCAAGGGGCTCGACCGGGTGGAAGGCGCCCTTTACCACATGGGGACGAAGACCGACGGCAGCCGCATCCTCACCTCGGGCGGCCGCGTGCTGTTCGTCGTGGGCAAAGGGGCCACGCTGGCCGAGGCACGCGCCAATGCGCTGCGGGATGTCGCACGCATCGGATGCGACAACCTCTTCCACCGCACCGACATCGGACATTGGGCATTTGAAAATTAGTTATATATAAGGTATGGTTATCAGCGGAAAAGAACTCTCAGCAAAACTCAAGGCCGAAATGGCCGCCGAAGTGGCTACTTTCGGCGCGAAATACGGACGCGTGCCGCATCTGGTCGTAATCCTCGTGGGCGAAGACCCGGGCAGCATCTCCTATGTGACGGGCAAGGCCAAGGCCTCGGCCGAAGTCGGCATCCGCAATACGACGATCCGCAAGCCGGAGTCGGTCTGCGAGGCCGAGTTGCTCGGCATCATCGCCGACCTGAATGCCGACGAAGGCGTCGACGGAATCCTGGTGCAGTTGCCCCTGCCCAAGCATATCGACGAGGACAAGGTGATCGCCGCGATCGACAAGGGGAAGGATGTCGACGGCTTCCATCCCCTCAATGTGGCGGCTTTGTGGCAGAAACAGCCCTGTACGCTGCCCTGTACGCCGAAAGGTATCCTCAAGATGCTGCGGGCTGCGGGCGTGGAGATCGCCGGCAAGGAGGCCGTGGTGATCGGCCGCAGCAATATCGTCGGGCTTCCCGTCTCGAAATTGCTGTTGGATGCCAATGCCACCGTGACCATGGCGCACAGCCGTACGAGTAACCTGGGCGAGGTGACGCGCCGCGCCGACATCCTGGTCGTGGCGATCGGCCGCCCGAAGTTCGTAACGGCGGATATGGTGCGTGACGGTGCCGTGGTGATCGACGTGGGGGTCAACCGCGATCCCGAAACCGGCAAGCTGTGCGGTGACGTCGATTTCGCTGCCATCGAGCCCAAGGCGTCGGTCATCACCCCTGTTCCCGGCGGCGTGGGGCCGATGACGATCTGTTGCCTGATGGAGAATACGATCGAGTGCTTCCTGCGGCGTATCGCACGGAAATAGCCCCGAATCGCCTGCCCCGGACGTTGTCCGCCTCCGGTGCCCCCCCCCGCAAAACCCGAAGTGAAAACTTCGGGTTTTTTAGTGCCTTGCCTTTTCCCGGCCTTCGCCGTTGGGGGAGGGCGGCGGTTTTTCTGCGGCCTGCTTCGAGCAATGCATGTCCGGCATTTTGCCGGGTTCGGGCTCCTCTGATGTCGATTTTCAGGATGCTTGTATACAGATACGCCCATGGGCTATATATGAAAGCCCGAATAGGTATACAAAAATGCTTTTTGTGTAGGCTTATTCGGTTCATATGGTGCAATGATGCGGTTTTTATTTAACTTTGAATATCATTAATGAACGAAATTGTGTGATGAAGTGTGAACAATTTGGTGTAATGTGAATAATTACGTTCTGTAAGAGAGGATAATTGGGGCTGTCGGTTGAATTCGTTTGAGCGGGTTGCAGGCCGTCCAAAAAATGTATAACAATTTAATAAACTATCTAAATGAAACTTTTTTACTATGCGGCAGCTGCTGCAGCCATGGCTTCGGCCGTTTTCTGTTCTTGCGATAAACAGGACGAAGTTACCCCCCCCCAGCCTGAAATCGCGCCTGTACAGTTCGTAGGTGTGACGGCACTCGATGTCGTTACGCGTGCCGAGGCGAAACCGTATGCAGCCGATTTCAATGTTTTTATTCCCGGCGTTACTGCTGCAACGAAACTGGTGAAATTTAGTGCCGATGCATGGATTGTCGATGGCGATCCCATCTTGGTGGATCGCAAGGGCGGTACGCTGGTTGCGTGGGCGCCTTCGGCTCTGGCGGTGACTACTTCTGCCAGTGGCGCCGAATATACGCTGACGGCGCAAAAGGATGCGGCCGCACAGGATTTGATCTACCAACCCCAGCCTGTCAATGCTGCCAATGCGAATGCTGTCGCCGTCGAGATGAAGCACGCCTATTCCAAACTCTCTTTCCTGGCAACGGCCGGCAGTGGATACACGGGTGCTGCCAACCTTACTCAGGTGCAGATTACCGGTGGAATCCATGCGACCGGCACGCTCGATATGGTAGCCGGCACGGTGGATCCGGCCGGCACGGCGACGGGGACGCTTACCCTGGCCGCCGGCGAAAAGGCGCTTGTCGTGCCTATGGCCGCTAAGCCTACCCTTGCCGTGACCTGCACGATCGACGGCGAAGAATTCACAACAAGCATTACGGCTGATACCATGCCGTCGCTGCTGGCTGGCGTGGAATACGAAATTACGTTGACGGTCATCGGCCAGGAGGCTGTCATCTCTTCGGTGAAGGAGGTTCCCTGGACTACGACCGAAGTGAACGGCGGAACCATATACTGACGACTTTAAGTGACGATATGCAAAACGGAAAGCCGCAGACTGTAAAGTCTGCGGCTTTCTTGTCGTGGGTGCGATATCGCACCTTGCGTTGCGGCGCAGCAGGGCGGTACTACCTCTTGGCGTAAGTGCAGTGCAGTGCCTCGGGCAGCGGAGCCCCGGGGGCTCGCCGCCAGACCATGGCCCTGTCTTTCGAGGCGTCGCCCGTCCCGAAATCGAAGCCGTCTTGCGATGAGAATGTCACCGGGACGGCGCCTTCGAAGCCGTATTTTGCATAGAACCCGTGCAGCCACTCCTCGCTCGGGATCAGGAAGGCCGCCTCGTCGCCCTGCTCGCCGATGAGCCGCATCGCTTCGCGCATCAGCTTGCCGGCCAGTCCCCTGCGGCGGAATTCGGGCGCTGTCGCTACGCCGTAGATGTAGGTCGACCGTCCCAGCTCGCTCTCGAACGGCAGCATGTGGAGCATGGCCGCCGTACGCCCTTCGCATTCGGCCGTCAGCATCCTGCGGCGGCTGTAATAGCGCATCAGGAACGAGTCGACGAATTGTTCGTCGTCGCCGAATGCCGCCGTCCAAAGTTCCCTGCAGGCGATTTCGTCCGGGTGCAGGTGGATGGCCGCATATTTGTGCTGGATGACGGCGGGGTGGTAGGAGAGCTTCGACTGGCGCAACCCGTCGATCCCGAGGTCTTCCTCGCGGTTTATCATCGTGAAACGCGCGGGAAGGTGCTGTGCGAAGAGTTTGTTGATGATCGTGAAGGCGCCGTCGTAGTCGGTGTCCGCCTTCTCGACATGCGTGTCGAACGTATGGTCGTTGACCGCCGAACCGTATGTGAACGCGATCAGTTTGTCGCCTACGTAGATACAGCCGCCGATCATTTCCAGTTCTTCGAAATGTTCGAAAGCCCGCTGCATGGCCCGCTGTTCGGCGCACAGTTCCGAGGTGTGCCCTTCGTGGGCCCGGCGCCATTCGCGTTCGAGCTGCATGCACTCCCCGAACCGCTCGCGCGTGAGTTGCTCGTACCGGAAATCGGGGTATTCCGCCATGAAACGGTTGATATGGTTGCGTTTGGGCTGGTACCTGCGTCCCGTGAGGTTGCGCAGGTCGTCGGCGTTGTAAACGTAATCTTCCATGCCGCGGTCGGATTCGAACGCGAACAGCCCGGCGTGCATGTTGCGAACCATCTCGCGCCCCTCGTCCGTAAGCCCGATGATGCGCAGCCGCTGTCCGTGCGCATGGGCATCTTCGCGCAGGGCGGGGATGATCCGGGCGAAATCCCCTTCGCCGATGGGTTGCATGTACCCGATCTTCTCCCCGCCCCCGATCTGGAAGCGGATCACCAGGAAGCCGTCGATCGCGGCCCAGGCACTGTGGTACATCGCCTGCCAGCAGTACATGTTGGCGAATGCGAGGTCGCAGTTGTAGATGCCCGAAGGCATGGTATAGCGCTCGATGGTCTGTTTATCCTCGAGGCGCACGGGTTTGAATTCAATCATGGACGATGTAACTCTTTTTTTCTGCGTGGGAATAGTATTGCTGGACAAGGGCGCGGAAATCCTGCAGGAGGGAGTCCCCTGCGCCCGACGCTTCCGGTTTGTCCTGCGCGTCGTCGAAGCGGATCGTGCCGTCGTTCGTCACGGCCTGGAACGCCCCGTCCCAGCTCACCGACCACTGCTGTCGCTGCGGTTCGTTCAGCACGTCGCGGCCGAATGCGAAATAGGACTCCGTATTGCCCAGCAGCCCCAGGAGCGTGGGCATGATGTCGAGCTGCTGCACGACCTCTCCGACCTGGCCCTGCAAGGCGCCGTCGGGGGTATACATGAAGCCGATGATATGGTAGTTGCCCGGATAGCTGCGGGTTT
>ERZ780203.1317-NODE-1317-length-18661-cov-4.512039_pt1 | contig 18661 bp, 10 predicted proteins | sample MGYA00511168_ERZ780203 | MGnify/ENA primary metagenome ERZ780203 (study PRJEB29588, sample SAMEA2156577) | human gut metagenome | biome: human gut; feature: human-associated habitat; material: faeces | place: Denmark | collected 2008/2010 ...
TTTGCCGAGTATGTCGTCCGTCAGCCCCGCGCGGGACAGATCGACGGAATCGCCGTCCAGATACGCGCACAGCGTATCGCGCACCACGCGCGGCTGTTCGTGTATCTCCTTCATCATGAAATGCTCGTAGCCGCCTTTTTCCGCGGACTCGGCGTCCCACCTGATTTCGGTCTGCTCTTTGCTTATCTCTTCGCGATCTATATTATAGAACGTTACCGCGCCGCTTTCCAGCCTGGCGATTTCCAGGTTGCCTATATAATACACGCGTCTGGTATATTTGAGTATTGCGGGCACGTCGGAAGCGAGATACGACTCTCCGCCGTTTACGCCTATTATCATGGGGCTGTCCTTGCGCGCGGCGTATATGCAGCCGGGCGCGTCGGCGAACATAACGGCGATTGCGTAAGAGCCGCGCGAGCGCAGCATGAAACGCGACATCGCCTCGACCGGATCGCCGGACTTGCGGTAATAGTAATCTATAAGCTTTGTCGCGACCTCGGTATCCGTCTGCGAATAGAACTTATATCCGCTGCGGCTCAGCTTGTCTTTGAGTTCGGAATAGTTCTCTATTATTCCGTTGTGCACGGCGATGACGTTGCCGTCGTCGCTGCAGTGAGGGTGAGCGTTTTCCTCGCTCGGCTCGCCGTGCGTAGCCCACCGCGTGTGCCCTATACCGCACGTGCCCTTCATCGAAAGTCCGCCGTTCACCTTTGCGGACAGCACGCCGAGATTACCGCGGGCTTTGACGATTTCCGTCTTTGCGATGCCGTCGCGCACCGCCAGTCCCGCGGAGTCGTACCCGCGATATTCCAGTTTTTTCAGTCCCTCGAGCAATATGGGCGCAGCCTGCCTGCCGCCCGAATATCCCACAATTCCGCACATATGCGTCTCCGGTTTTTTATTTCACCGTTTCCCCGTTCCGTTACTTTGCTTCGTATCCTTTGCGCCTGATTACGTCCGCGACGTATTCCGCACAGCAGCGGCACATCTCTTCCGTTTCCGCTTCCGCCATGACGCGGATAAGCGGTTCGGTGCCCGATTCCCGCAGCAGCAGCCTGCCACGTCCGCTCAGTCTGCGTTCCGCTTCGGCGGCCGCCGCGATCACGTCCTCGTCGTTCATGACCGCATCCTTGTCGTTCACTCTGACGTTTATGAGCAGCTGCGGATATATCTTCAACGGCGCCGCAAGCTTGCCGAGCGTCGTTTTCTTGGCGATTACGACTTCCATCATTTTCAGACTGGTCAGAATACCGTCGCCCGTCGTGGCGTATTTGGAAAAGATTATATGCCCCGACTGTTCTCCGCCCAGCCTGTTGCCGTTTCTGACCATATAATCATGCACGAATTTGTCGCCGACCGCCGTCTTTGCATATCCGATTCCGATCTCGTCGAAAGCTTTGTAAAGCCCGAAATTGGACATCACGGTCGTCACTACGGTATTGCCTAAAAGCTTGCCGCGCTCTTTCATATACCTTCCGTATATGTAAAGGATATGGTCGCCGGTGACAACGTTGCCGTTTTCGTCCACGCACAGACATCGGTCGGCATCCCCGTCGTACGCGAAACCTATATCCAGACTGTTTTCCCGCACCAGCCGCTGCAGCCCGTCTATATGCGTCGAGCCCGCGTTTTTGTTTATGTTGAGTCCGTCCGGCTCCGCATTTATTACGTACGTAGTTGCGCCGAGAGCGTCGAACACGGATTTCGCTATATTCCAGGCGCTGCCGTTGGCGCAGTCCAGCCCGACGCGCATACCGCGGAACGAGTACACTCCCAGCGAGATCAGATATCCTATATATCTGTTACGTCCGGATGCGTAATCCACCGTGCGCCCTATCTTTTCTCCGGTCGCGTACGGCAGTTCGCCGTACTTTTTTCCGAACGCCTCCAGCTTGCCGTCGATATAGTCTTCGATGAGCGATAATGTTTTGTCGTCCGTTTTTTCGCCCTGGCCGTTAAGCAGTTTGATTCCGTTATCGTAGTACGGGTTGTGACTGGCGGATATCATTATACCGCAGTCGAACGCGTCCACACGGGCGACGTAAGCCACGGACGGCGTGGTGGTCACATGCAGCAGGTACGCGTCCGCGCCCGACGCCGTCAGTCCGGATACCAGAGTATACTCGAACATATAACTCGAGCGGCGCGTGTCTTTGCCTATCACGATACGCGGCGCCGTTTCGTCGCCGGCGCGGCGTTTTAGTTCGCCGTAATACCAGCCCAGAAAACGACCTATCCTGTACGCGTGTTCGGCCGTCAGATTGACGTTGGCTTCACCGCGGAAGCCGTCTGTTCCGAAATACCGACCCATTATCCCTCCTCATGGGTGAATTTTTCTTTTCGTTTAATTACTGCGGAGTCGTTTTTGACGATGCAGTCTGCGGGATATACGCCGCGCAGCGAAGTCAGAGGATAAACGCTCGTTCTCCGGCCCAATATCGTCCCCGGATTAAGCACGCTGTTGCAGCCGATCTCCGCATAGTCGCCTATCATGGCGCCGAACTTCTTCAGTCCCGTCGTTATCCTTTCCCCGCCGCAACGCACCGTTACGGCGCTTCTGTCGCCTTTGACGTTTGACGTTATAGATCCCGCTCCCATATGCGCTTTATGACCGAGTATGCTGTCGCCCACATAGTTATAGTGCGGTACCTGCACGCCGTCGAACAGTATGACGTTTTTCAGTTCCACCGAGTTACCTATCACGCAGTTTCTGCCCACGAGAGCACTGCCGCGTACGAAAGCGCAGTGCCGTACTTCAGTGCCCTCTCCTATGATGCACGGTGCGCCGAGGTATGCCGTCGGAGCAACCCGTGCGCTGCGGTGCACCCATACTTCCGGAGCGACTTCGGGATAATCGCCGCCGAGAGTCTTACCGAGCGCGGCGACCAGCCTCTTTATTCCGGCCAGCGCTTCCCACGGACGGACATACCCCGACAGATATTCCGCCGCCGCAGTATATTCAAGATCGAACAGCTCTGCCGTTTCCGGTACTTTCACTTCCGCCTCCGTTTGTTTTCTTTCCCGATGGAACCCATTCCATGCCTATTTCGTCCAGCCGCGCTTTGCGCTCGTCTGACAGCGTGCCGTTGCGATATGACACCCGCTGCACGCTTATCCACTTTTCCAGATCGACGCCGCCGACGCCGTAGTGCTGCGGCGGGCGCAGATTTCCGTATCTGCGATAGTATTCTGCGGCGAGCGCGTACCGTGTTTCCCATGCGTCCGCTTTCGGCGCGAATCCTATTTCTTTCAGCCTCCCGAGTTTCGCCACGGAAAGACTGCCGCGCGCCGCCCGATAGCGCTGTACGCTCAGCCATTTGCCCAGCGCAACGCCGTCTGTTTTATACCCGACCGGAATATCGAGATTGCCGTGCTCGGAGTAATACTTTGCAGCCAGCGCGTACTTTTCCGACCACGCTTTATCCCCGGCGTTTTCCCATGACATACCGATTTTATCCAGCCGCATGCGCTGTTCGTCGGTCAGACTTTTCTGTCTTGCGCGCAGCGAGCGCAGCCACGACCCCAGCTGAACGCCGTCGTCCGTTCTGTAGCCGGACGGTACGGCGAGATTGCCGCAGGCCTCGTAATATTTTTCCGCCGCCCGCATATTGCGTTCCCAAAGGCTGCCCGATTTGTCCCATATCATGCCGAGTTCGTCCAACATGGAGATACGTTCGGGCGTAAGCGTACCGACGGTTATGTTACCGGCGCGCTTCTGACGAAGATTGGCGACCCATACGCCGAGAGCGAAACCGCTTTTCGTACGGTACGACACGGGGACGTCGAGATCCCCGCGTTCCGCTTTATACCGGCGGGCCTCGGCGTAACCGCGCGCAAATGCGATATCGCTGCGGCTGTCCCATATCATGCCTATGGCGGTCAGCCGTTTTATCTGACTGTCGGTCAGCACCCCGCGGCGGCAGCCGCTCCTGACCGCCCGCTGAGTATTTATCCAGCTCCCGAGCGGAAGACCGTCCGGAGTCCGGTAACGCTTCGGAACGGCAAGATTGCCGTGTTCCTCCGCGTATGCGCGCGCGACGGCGAACATTTCGTCCCACGACGCGGACAGCGTATCCTCCAACGCGTCAAACAGCCGGCGGCATTCGCGCACTTCGTCGATTACGGTAAAGCGCTCGTTGATTACGAGAGCGTTCTCACCGGTCATACGGTAATACCCTATCGCATGCTCCATTTCCGACTCTATGGCGCCCACACTGTAAAGGTTTTCGAAATTATCGACGATATCAAAGATTACGGGCGCGCCGCCGGACGCGGAAAGCGCACGGCCTATCTGCTGTTTGTACACTATGGGCGACACCGTGGGACGGAACAGTATTACGCCGCTTACGCCGCTTACGTGCACGCCCTCGTTGAGCATATCTATCGCATACAGCAATTTCAGATGATCGCTGTCGTCGCTTTTGAATGCCGCGAAACTTTTCGCCGATACCGGGTCGTCGGAATATACGCGGTATATGCGTGGAGACGGATCCACCTTGCCGAACATCTCTCCGGCTCGCGAAATCATTTCGTCCATGTGCCGCGCATCAGAACAGAACACTATATATCTGCCGCGGCGGTCTGTCATGCGTCTGTCGAACACGACGTCAAGTCCGTCCGCTTTATCCAGCGCCCGACGCAATGCGTCGAGGTATTTCTCTGCGGCATTTCTTGCCGCGGGATTTTTGGCGCGCCGTACGCGGCGTTCGTATTTTTCCAGTTCTTTGCGGCAGGAATAGAGTGCGGTAACGTATACCGGCGGTCGGAGTATGCCTCGCACTATCGCTTCGCCGAGCGTCATTTCGCTCGCCACGCAGCCGCCGAACAGTTCTTCCGCCATATCTCGGCGGGAATCGAGATAACGTATGCTTGTTGCCGACAATCCGACGAACGGCACCGCCGGAAACATCGCGATGAGCCGTTTCACACTCCTGCCCCATTCCGCCGCGCCCGCGCGGTGAAATTCGTCGAGAACGATCAGATCGGGAGCGAGATTACGCATTTCCGCATCGGTAGAATGCATCAGACGGGCGTATGTACGGAACGTAATATTGCCCGGAGCGCTTCCGCAAGCCGAGCGCACCGCTTCGAGCTGCGTACGGAATATATACTCGCTCGGCGACAGCCAGAGCACGCTTCCGCCGGCATATTTTTCTGCAAGGGCAAATCCTATGAACGATTTCCCGGTACCCGTCGGATGGATAACGGCGGCGCGTCCTTCGCGCTGCAGCATGGCAAACGCAGCCTCGCAGGCCGTTCGATTGTGCTCAAACAGTTCTACCGCCATTGTTCCTCCGCGGCGGCGCTTAATAATATATTAAGCGCCGCCGCGGTGATGCGTGACGACGCGTTAAGTGTTTTTTTCGGATTAATTGTGAAAGATATGTGACCAGTATGTGGTATATTCGGGAAAGATAAAATAGTGTAAGCAATATCTTGACTTAAAAAAAACGCTATGATAAAATATATTGAATAAATCGGATGTTGAATTATGTCGAAAGCGGCGCTTAATATATTATTAAGCGCCGCTTTTCAGATATCTGGCGGATAAAAAGTGCGGTCGATGAGTTTAACCGCACGGCGTTTTGTTTCCGCCATGCTGTGCAGATATTTGTTCATCGTCACGTGTGTATTTTTGTGACCGAGCAGTTCGCTTATAGTTTTGACGTCCACGCCGCATTCTATACCGCGGGTCGCAAAAGTATGACGCAAAGAGTGAAATCCAATATGTCTGACGCCTATGCCGGCAAGAAATCGTTCGAACCGGTGCTGATATGCCCGGACCGTAAGCGGACCTTTTCCGTCGCTCACGACATATTCGGAACCCGAAGAGTCCCGGAGTTTTCCGAGAACCGAGGCGAGCGCCGACGACACCGGTATGCGGCGGACGGACGACGCCGATTTGGGCAGATCGGTATGCTCGACGTATACGCCGTTCAATCTGAACCGGCACACGGTTTTATTCACATTGATGATCCGCGCACGCAGATCCACGTCTTTCCACAGCAGCGACAGCAATTCTCCGATGCGAAGTCCGGTATGCAATGCTATGACTATTCCTATATAAGCGCCGCCGCGTTTCATGGCGCAGGTTTCGACAAGCCTTTGTTCGCGTGCGGACAGAACCGACACCGGTTTGCTGCATTCCCTGGCGCGCACCACGAGGTCGCACGGGTTGGACCTGATATGTCCGAAACGTACCGCGCACCCGAAAGCGTTCCGCACGACGGCGAATATCATATTTACGCTGCGGGCGGACAGCGGCGCCCCCGTGCGCAGATTGCCGCGCAGCAGTTTGCCGCTCATGAATATCTGCAATACATCCGGCGTGACGGCGTCGAGTTCGAGTCCGCCCAGTTCCGGCATTATGTGGTTGTCGATCACACCGCGGTAAATACTTTGCGTATGCGGTTTCACACGCAGGCGCATACGTTCTTCCAGCCAGAAATTCAGCCATTCTTTTGTAGTCATCAAAAAACCTCCGTAAAACGATATGATTATTATAACGCTTTACGAAGGTTTTCGGTTCCGTATATTTCGGTTCCGTATATTAATAATATGCCAATCAATACGCTGAATCTCGATAAATAATCCGCAGTGCGAATAAAACCGTGGTTCATAAGTATTTCAGTATTTATAAATTTCGCTTTACTATTCCTGTTATTATTTCATTGCATCAGACTGCCAAGAAAGCATCCGGATTGGGTATAATCAAATCGATTACAAACATGCCCTTTTCCGCCTCCACGACACATGTACCTCTGTACTTCTCAACGATGCTGCGTATGCTTTTAAGTCCGAAGCCGTGATAGGCCTTATCGTCCTTGGTCGTTTCGGGCAAACCGTTTTTGAATACGAGTCTGCCGACATAAAAATTCTCGAAATGAACGAACGTATTGTGGCCTTTTTCGCAGACATTGACGCCGATATATCTTTTCTCACGAGGAAGCATGCTGACCGCTTCTATTGCATTATCTATCGCGTTGCCGAACAAAGAATAGATATCCGTATCCGACATAAAAGATACCGCCGCGCCGTTTGCAACGCATGTGAGATCTATGTCGCGTCCCTGGCACAGCAGCCGACGGCCGGTCAGAACGACATCGAGCGCGTCGTTACCCGTTTTTACGGTGGAATCGTATATATCCACGGCCTTTTTAATTTCGCTGAACTCGCTTGCGTTCAGTTTGCTTTCTATTGCCGCAAGCTGATATTTCAGGTCGTGACATTTTATATTTATCATATCGCGCGTCGCCTTCTCTTTCAGATACTGATCGCGCTCTTCGTGCAGCAGACGCTGCGCCAGATCCCGTTCCCCTTCCATTGCCTTGGTGGCATACAGACCGAATTCCATGAACAGACCGAGCAGACAGGCGATCATTGCGAACAAATTTATTCCGACGGTTATGATAACGTTATCCGTTTCGCGGGCGACGGGAAACACGAGCTTATACAGATATACGGTCAGAAACAATACCAGAGTGGATACCACCACCTGCAGTTTGTTGTCGACCGTCACATTCTGATTTATACGCAGCGTACGCCGCAGTATAAGAAAATAGAAAGCCACGAATACGGCTATATAACATGCCGTCAGCGTAAGGTAATCGGCAGCCCGCGACACGTCGGCGCCGGCGGCTCTGACAGACAGCGTGATGACCCGGTATATGTTGAACGCTATGTGCTGAAGGCAGTATCCCGCCGTTCCGGCAAAAAGCGCCGACCAGAAATCGCAGCAGAAACAGCACATGGTTGCGGCAACCGTCAGCGCAAACAGCAGGAAGCACTGGCTTGTATCCCAGGCGAACAGACCTCTCAGCCCTGAAAATTCGTTTATAAAGTTCCAGCCGAGCGCAGTCCCAAGAATAACGAGTATGCACACCGTACAGCGTACGGCAAAACGGCGCCGCCGTTCCATCTTATGCACGATCAAAGCCACTATGGCTATGAGCGCGATCGGGAAATTGAAAGTAAGCCACAAAAATCTCGTCACATCCACATGAAATCCCTCCCCTCTTCGGTTTCTTAGCGGATATTCCGACCCCAGTATGCCGCAAGATCGGATAAAAACTGTTTCTTCTTATGTCGGCTTACCGCCAGACATATATCGCCCAGCCGCACGTCGTTCTGAATTACATCGGTAACGTATTTCAGATTTACCGTATAACATCGGTTGCATCTGGAAAACCCCCTGCCCAGCAATTCCTTTTCCGCATTGGTCAGCGTTATTCTGGACGTAAAATCCCCGTGTGCAGTATGATAGACGACGTTGTTGTCAAATACTTCGAGATAAATTATATCGCCGATTCCTATTCTGCGTACGGCGCCGTCGACCGTATTGACCAAAACGGATTTGTCACGGCTTTCTATGAGCGGAACGGCCTTGCGCATCACGGTTTCGAGATTGGCGTATTTAATCGGTTTAAGCAGATAGTTAAGCGCGCCGACGCCGTAGCCGTCGATTGCGTACTGCGCGAGGAAAGTAACGAAAACGATAATGACGTCGTCGTCCTTTTCCCGCAGTTTCCGCGCCGCGGTAAGACCGTCCATCAGAGGCATCTCTATATCCATGAATACGATATCGTATTCGGGAACGTATGTCTCTATAAAATCCATTCCGTTCCCGAAAACGCGCAGACGGATTTCTTGGCTGCAGGAATTACCGAATTTCCGCAGATATTCGGAAATTATACGCACGCTGTTTTCGTCGTCTTCAACTACGGCTATCCGGATCATCATTTCTCCTTTATTATGGATTAATATTAACATAATAAACGAACGATTTGTTACCCGTCGTGGCGAAATGTCGATTTGGCGTGGCGAAATGCAATCTGCGCCCGGGGTTACACAATCGATTATATCATCGGCATAATAAAATGTCAATATGCAGTTTTTTCGGCACCTCGGAAAGGCAACCGTCCGGCGAAAAAGAAACGGCTTCTTCCCGAGGGAAAAAACCGTTTCGGGCAGATGAGGCTCTGCCCTGATGAGGGGCGTATTTATTCTGCTGTATCATCGTCCTCGGCGGAAAGAGCCGGCTTGCCGCCCTTAAGCGCGCCGCGGACTGCAAATACTCCCCATACCGCGATGCCGACTGCGACGGCACAATCGACGATTATCAATATTATCGTCCAGTACGGCAATGAATAATCCACGATTTCCGCATTCATCGCATTGGAGTTTATTACCGTATAGAACACGTTTTTGGCGCAGTCACGCAGTACGACCGCATCGGCGGTACTGCCCGCGTCGAAATCGTTCCACGCCAAATTGTTACGGTTATTAAGGTTGAGATCGCCGCCTGCGTATGCCATTTGTCTGGGGTCCATGTACGCGCCGCTGTTGAAGTCGCAGATAACCGTGCCGCGGAAGCCCCATTCGTTTCTGAGGATCTCGGTGAGCAGCCGGTAATCTCCGCCCGTCCAGCGCGTTCCGATTCTGTTGAACGAACTCATTATTGCGCGCGTTCCGCCCTCTTTGACCGCTATCTCGAACGGCCTGAGGTATATCTCACGCATTGCCTGTTCGGTAGTCCAGACGCACACGCCGTTATTGGACCGGTGCGTTTCCTGATCGTTGAGCGCGAAATGTTTGATGAAGCAGTATACGCCTTTGCTCTGGCAGCCGCGTATCTGCGCCGCAGCCATCTTCCCCGTCAGCAGGCCGTCCTCCGACATATACTCGAAGTTGCGCCCGCCGAAAGGACTGCGGTGTATGTTCGCTCCAGGCGCGTACCACCCCGAGTACGGCATCCCGTTCCCCCGGCCGTCAGCGCCCCATATACCTTCGTTGCCCACCATGCGGCCGAACTCTTCCGCTATCTCTTCGCTCCACGTACTCGCTACCGTCATCTGCGACGCGTAATAACACGTCCCCCAGTACGTTCCGTCCGTGAGCATGAAGTTCACGAATCCCGCGGGTCCGTCCGTGTCGTTCGTCAGAGGTTTGCCGATTTTTTCTATTTCGGCTGATTTGAACGCGCCGTAATTGAACATATTCAGCAGCTGATCGGTGCCGCACTGTTCGAGCAAGGTATTCCAGCGGGCGTCGTCGTATGCCACGAAGGGCAAATATTTTTCCGACTCCGGCGTACCCTCGGCGAACGCGTATACCCCGTCGGCATTCGTCACCATATCGCGGAACATGATTTCGGCAGGCTCGTCGAACCACGGCATCTCCATTGAATCGAAATCCGAGGGATTATTGTGAGTCTTGTCTTCCAGCGCCGCTATAAACGCGGCGTCGGCGGAGCCGTCCGCTCTGACGGAAGGCCATGTACCTTCCCAGTCGCTGCGTGAAAGTCCTTTGCGCGTTTTGCCGTCCACCGTCACGTCCGACAGCTGGGTATCCGCGTCGAAATATCCGTTTTCGCAATCGGTGTACCGTGCGGACACCGCGTTGCCGGTCACGGGATCTTTTTCATACCGCGCCGCAGGCGACGAGAACGGAATCGGTCTGCTGCGGTCGTGCGCATTTTCGCTTACGTAAAGCGCGTATCCGCTTCCCGCTTCCAGCTCGTAACCGCTGCATCCGTTATCGTTGACGTCGTAGCAGTCGAACGAAGCCAGATAATAAGGATCGAACGTGAAAGTCACCTCTTCTTCGCCGCCCGGCGCTATCGGTCCGGTCTTCTCGAAGTCGACAAGCACCGTTTCGGGTTTTTCGATACCGCCGTCGGTGTAAGGCGCGTGGGCGTAAAGCTGCACGACATCCCGTCCGGCGACGTCGCCGTCATTGCGGACGGTCACCGTTATTTCGTATTTGCCGTCCGGCTCTATGGTTTTGCCCGAGATCTGCGAAGCGTCCACCGTCCAGGTAAAATCGGTATAGTCCAGCCCGTAGCCGAACGGATATATGACGTTGGCGTCATACCATTCTTCGCCGTCCGTGACTCCGCGCGTTTCGTAATATCTGTAACCGACGTACACGCTCTCTTCGTAATCCACGAAATAATAAGGCTGTGCTGTCAAGGTGCCGTCACCGACCGCCGTGCCGTATTGATCGCCCCAAAGCACGTCATTTTCCGGATCGGCGGTGACGAGATTATCGCCGAAATTGCTCCACGTGGGATCCTTCGTGAAATCCGCCGCGAACGTATCCGTCGTGCGACCGGAGGGGTTCACTTCGCCGTTCAATATACGGCCGAGTGCCATGATGCCGGTGTTGCCCGGGAATCCCGTCCAGACGGCGGCGTCGACGCCGTATTTCTCCTCGTCCATGAATCCGAGCTCCATGGAAGTGCCGGCGTTCACGATGAGGATCAAAGGTTTGCCCGCGAACGCACTGCGCACCGCTTCCAGAAGCTCGCGCTCGTTGGCGTCGAGCCGCAGATAGTGGTCGTCTTCAGACGCCGCGCCTTCGGCACCCTTCATGCTGCGCGGCAGGTCGAAGCCCTCGCCGCCCATGCGCGACACCACCACGATTGCCGCGTCGGTATACTCGCCTATATACCCCGCCACTCCGCCGTTATAACGGGACAGCGGCGTTTCGTATGTAGGCACGGTCACGGTCTTGCCGTCGTCGAGATTGGAATTTTCCGGTTTCGCCGGTCGGGACGGACCGGACGCGCCGTCGTTCTCGTAAAACTCGCGCAGCGCGGGATTGACGTCGTAACCCGCGGCAGTCAGGCTGTCGTACAGGTCGCTGGCGCCTTCTCCGCCTCCTCCGCCGCCCGAACCCGAGCCGCCGTATACGAAATTGACCGAGTTTTTTCCGAACACGCTGATCTTCGGACGGACGGAAACGGATTCGTCGCTGACGGGAGTTTTCAGCGGCAGGACGTCGTTTTCGTTGCGAAGCAGCACAAAGCCTTCCTCGCATATCTTTTCATTGAACGCGTTCGCCGCTTCCAGCGTATCCTCCTTACTTTCGTAATCGGGCAGATAAACGGATTCTATGCCGTCCGCGAACACCGGCCGCTTGCCTCCGAGAACGCTGGAAAAGGTTTCGAAAAACACGGTCGCCGACAGTACGGTTACGACAGCGAGCAGAACCACGAGCGCGCACGTCACGATAAACCATACTCTCGAATGCTGCTTTTTCCAAATCGTTTTAACGAATTTCATTTTTCGGAACCTCCGCTCACGGCTTCCAGGGCAGACCGCGGGTGCCGTCCCAGATCGGCACTTCGGCCGTGGTAAGTTTTATGCAGTCGATTACGGGCGCTATCGCCGCGTATGTCGAACCGGCTGAAGGCTGTTTGTTGTTCAGCGTAACGAGCTCTATCGTATTGTCGCCCTTTTCGAACGTCATGTTCGTGCCTATTGTCACGTCCACCCACTCGCCGGGCGTACCGTCGGCCACGCATTCCAGCCTGACAGGACCGGCATAATCAACAAACGTGCCGTTGACTCTGACGCCGTACAGCTCTGAATCGATCTCGGTCACTTCGGGAATATCCGCCGACATGCGTACGACGAGCGTGACGTCCTCTGCTCTCTCGCTGAAATCGATATGAAAATCGAGCACTATGTCCTGCTTATACAGGAAGCCCACGTACTGCATGTTGCTTGCGTTGGGATCCGTAACTATCATATCCTTGCCCGCGGCGGTGCCGGAATAGCCCGGGCCGCTCTTTTGCGACAGATCTATATGCTCGGCCTCGAAAACGTAAGTATCCGTTCCCGTTTCCGACCTCGTCCATTTGGCATATATGGTCTTGTCCGAGTCGAGCGGTTTTGTAAAGTCGAACGTTTCGGTGCATGCGGCGTCGGCATACCAGCCCTCGAAAACAAATTTGTCGCGCACGGGTACGGCGGGCGTACGAGGAGCCTCGCCGCTCTGCATCTTCATATCGAGAGAATCGATGCCGTCGTAGTTGAAATCCAGCGTAAGCTCTACGCTGTCGCCCGCGATCCAGAGTGCATACAAAACTATACTCTCGTTTACGGGCGTATCGAAATCGTAAAGATACGTCATCGTTTCGTCCGTGTACCAGCCCTCGAAAGTATACTCGGTGCCGTCGCCGCGGGCGGGCCTCTCAGGCGTTTCGGGTTCGGATACCTTCGTTCCCTTGTTCACGGGTTCGATGACGTCCTCTGCGCCGTCGTAATTGTAATCAAATGTAACCGAAAGTCCTTCTATTTTCACCGTAATCTTGAAAGTGGTGCGCGCGCCGCCGTATCTGACGGTAATCGTTTTCTGTCCTGCCGTCGACATGTTTATATCCGCGGTGTTCACTTCCAGACGCGAATCGGCAAGTTCGAGTACCTCGGAGCTGTTGTCATCGTAATACACGGTCACACGTCCTCCGTCGAGAGAAATTTCCTCTCCCGTATAGTATTCGGTTTTCGAAGGCATTGTTGTTACTTCCAGCTTTTCCGCGGTTTTTTCGTCGGCGGGCGGCGTTTTCTGCCCGCACGCGGCAAGCGCGAATATTAACATGCATGCAATGAAAGATACAAGTATAAACGAAACGAAATATTTTTTCTTGCTCATAGCTAACTCCTCTATATGATCGCGGTACGGCTCAACGGTATGAGCCGTACCGCGTCATCGTTTCCGTCGATTATTCCACGACTATTTTAAGTTTCCAATGCACGGTAAGTCCTTCTATGGACGACAGATCGGAATAATATCCCGTATCCGCCGTACCTTGCAGCATTTCGGCATTTTCCTCTTTAGTCAGTACGATAGCCTGGCCCCGCACGCGGTTGCCGAAGCCTCCGAGATTATACCCCTTGATGCGTATGCGCATCAGCAGTGTATACGTCCCTTTCTCCACCGCCGCGTTGTTTTTCAGCATAAGTCGGTTTCCTTCGAGCGTCAGACCGTCGGGAAGCTCCGAATCGGTGAAATAATCTTTCGGCACGGAAGGTTTTGCCCATACGAGCAGCGGATCGCCGTCGTAGCCTGACAGGTCGACCAGAGATATCTCGTAATCGGCCGCGTCGGGAACGTCTATTTCCACCGTCTTGCTTACGCCGCTTTCGAAGTGCGCTTCCACTTCGTCGCCGTCGATCCAGCCGTTATTGTTCGCGATACTGTTCGCATGCACGTACAGCACGCGCTGCGCTGCGGTTCGAACGGCATAATACAGCGTGGGACTTGCCACCGTGTTGAATTCCGCCTGAGGAATGGTGCCCTGGGCGAGATCGGCGGCGGTATCGTCGGCGTCGGCATGCACCAGGGGCAGCTGAAGCTCGGGATCCCATATGCCGCGGTTGAGTCCGTTGTACTCTATGCCTTTGAGTCTCCACGTCGTATCGCTGGGATTGTAGCCGGTGTAGTCGTCGTCGCCGAGAATCTGATCGAGTCCGGCGCGGACCATCAGCGTAATGGGCATGTAAGAGCGGATGAAGTTATCGGTGGTGGTGAAGCCCTTGAATCCCCACTCGTGACGATACAGTTCGGTCAGCAGCGCATAGTTGCAGCCGGAGACTACGTCGCCGATGCGGTTGTAAGAAGTCATGGTGCCGAGCGAGCCGGCCTTGACTGCCATCTCGAAGTTGGGGATGTACACTTCTCGTATCGTCTGCTCGTCCACCCAGGTGCATATGCCGCCTTCCACGTCGCGGTAGTATTCCTGGTCGTTGAGGAACATATGCTTGATGTGACTGACCAGCCCCTTGGACGCCATGCCCTTAACTACGGCGGCTGCGATCAGTCCGCCCTGCACGCCGTCCTGACTGTAATATTCGAAATTACGTCCGGAGAACGGGCTGCGATGAATGTTCGCAGACGTACCGAAGAACAGAGGGGTGGATGCGAAGATACCCTGGTTGCCGAACGCCCTGCCCTGTTCATATGCGAGGTCGACGTTGTAGGTCGCCGCGACGATGACCGCCGTGGGCCAGCACGTTCCCCATATAGGCTGCTGATTGGCTCCGCTTCCGCGGGCGCCGAGACGCATCTGTCCGGATCCGTCGCGTGCCACAGCGCGCGGCTTGCCTATGGAAGGCATTTCGGGGCTGCCGAACATATTCGCGCCTTTTGTGACGAGATTGCACAGTTCGGTCCACGTAAGCTGGTTCATAAAGGTTTCCCACAATTTGGAGCCTGCATCGGTAGGCTGCGTCACGACGCCATTTTCGTCGATACGCGCCTCCGTATATTCGATGCCAGCCATGTCGCGGAGCTTTATGTCCTGCGGCTCGTACTCCTCCATATGGTAGTAATATCTCTTGAGCATCGTGTTTTCGCCGTTGGTGACGGGAACTTCGCGCACGCCTTCGGAACCTTCGGGGCCGTACTGGTCGTGCTGACTCCATGTTTCGGGCACGCTTTCGACATACCAGGGGTCTGACTCCTCATCCTGATAATTGTCGTACGAGATCTGTCCGTTCAGATAGTCGTGGTATTCCCCGGTAATGGTACGATCCGCCTTGGACACCGGTTCGGGAAGTTCCAGACCGTCGGCACGGGAAATCATGTGTTCTTCAAGAGAGTCGTTTACGGTCGAGAATTCGCCGGTAAAGACCGGTTTGACCTCTGCGCCCGTCGTGGGGTCTGTGGTACATCTGACGCCGTCTTCACCCACGGTACGCGTGACCGTAAGCGAACGGTCGTGCGAATTGCGCGAAGCGTATATTTTATACTCGCCCTGTTCGAGTTCGTAGCCCTCAAAGCCGTTGCCGTTGATGTCGTCGGCATCGAACGACGCGAGATCGCGCGCGATAATCGTAAGTTTGAGCGTCTGGCTCTCGCCCGGCTGCAGAAGATCGGTCTTTGCGTAGGTTTCGAGGTTCATCGACGCTTTTTCGATACCGCCCTTCTTATAAGGAGGCTCCGAATAAATCTGCACTACATCCTTGCCCGCGCGCTCGCCGACATTCGTGACCTTGACGCGCAGCGTGATTTCCTGCTCGGGATCGGTCAGCTGCCCCTTGGGCGGCGTCTGCACCAGTTCCCATCTGAAATCGGTATAGGACAAACCGTAGCCGAACGGATAAGTAACCGTTTCGTCATACCATGCGTCGCCGTCATTGCCGTCGGTCGTATCGGCCGCATTCATATCGTCGCGCTTGGTTTCGGCATATCTGTAACCCATGTAAATGCCCTCGCGGTATTCGAGCGTGTGATGTTTCGTGCGCGTTCCGTCCGCGAGATAATACGACATATCGAGATCTTCGTCTCCGAGATGAGCATTGTTACCGACGTTATACCACGTGGGATCCTTTGTGAAGTCTGACCACCAGAGATCCACCGTGCGGCCGGACGGGTTCACATCACCGGTCAGTATGGAGCCGACCGCTTTGAATCCGCTCGCGCCCGGGCCGCCTATCCACAGAATGGCGTCGATATCCGGGTCGTTCTGCAGCTCGTCGATCTGCATGATGTTCGACGAGTTGATAAGTACGATAACCTTATCGAAGTTGGCTTTCGCTTCCGCGACCATCGCCTTCTCGTTCTTATCGAGCATGAGAATGTGTTCTTTCGTCGGATCGTCGTATCCCTCGTTGTACGTCATTTCACCGGTAGAGTCGTTCATCGTGCCGTAGATTTTGAGGTCCGAGCCTTCGGATCCGCCGCGGGCGAACACGAGCAGCGCCGCGTCGCCGTACTCGTCATACGAATTGCGCTGAGTCTCCGTAATCGCCGAAGCGTCTATCTCACGTCCTCCGACGCCGTAATCCGTAGTGCTCAAAAAATCCCACATTGTCGGATTGACTTCCAGTCCCGCCTGCTCGAAGCCGGGTTTCAGATTGGTTGCGGGAATGCCCCAGCTGCCGGGAAATCCCACGCCCGCGCCCGAACCGGTATAGACGCAGTCATACGCGCGTTTGCTGAGCGGAGTGATTTTCGAGCCTTTCGCAAGAGGCAGCGCCGGCTCGCCGTCCGTTTCGCTGTTTTTCAGCATGACGATTCCTTCTTCGGCTATACGCAGCGAAATCTGCTCGTCATGTTCCATCTGGGAGTACATATCCTCGTAATCGGTAAAAAATTTACCTGCACTGCCGGATACCGTGCCTCCCGTTCCAGGTTCTCCCTGTTCCCCCTGTTCGCCCTGAGGTCCTTGCGGGCCGGTCGGGCCCTGAGGTCCTGCGGGCCCTTGCGGACCGGCGGGTCCCATCGGGCCTTCCGTTCCGCCGCATCCCACGGCGGTAAGTGCGAGAATTACGCAAAGCAAAACCGTCATGAGAATTCCGAACAAACTTTTCGTTTTTCGTGATTTCATTCTTATTCCTCCTTTCGAATTTTACGGATTTCTCCGTACGAACGAAGTGTAACACATCGCGGCGGCGTTTGCTCGGAAATGTGGCGAACTGCCGGAATAAAAGGGCGAACGGCAGCATAAGAAAAAACCGCACGATATACGTGCGGCTATGAAATGTGTGATTATGCAAAAAACAGGTCGGTTTTAATCAGTCATCCACTGCAACATAATTATACCGCGGCTCGGCGACGAGCACCATGTCGACGTCCTGCAGGGCTTTAATCGCCTCGACGACTTTGTCCTTGCCCGGAACTTTCAGTTTCACTTCGAGCATCACGCGGTACGTGGGGCCGACCGATTCGCCCGGTTTTACGGCAAACAACTCGGTAACGTTATCCGTATCGAGATTGTCCACACGCCACAGCTCCAAGATCACCTGATGATAACTGTAGACGCTGCCCGGAACGCACGTTCCGCTGTGCTTGCCGTCGAGTATGATTACGACCGTGTCGTCCTCGAAATCCTCGTCAGGCGACGGAATGCGCGCGCTTTCGCGCGTCCGGCGGTCATGCTCTTCGCTTTCTTCGTAATTGGCTTTATCGCCCGGATTCGGGAAATAATTTCCGTAAATCTCGTCGCTTCCGTCATCCGCGCCCGCGCATGCGGAAAAACACATCGCCGCCAGCAGCGAAAGCGCCGTGACAAGAACGAGAATTCTGGCAATCTTCTTCATTCCGTTTCTCCTTTATATCAGTATAACACCGAAACGGATATTTGTCAATACCGGATTTATTTCCCCGTCAGGACAATGCGGGCGCGGGCGTCGGGATCGTCGCGGATGATTTCGCCGACGTCCGGCACACGGATAACGCCTGCGCGCGGGTTCTTGATGCTGATCACGGGCGTGGTCACGGCCGCGTCGACCTCGGATTTTTCGAAACACAGATCGGCGTCGGTGAGTTCGCAGTTTATGAGTTTCAGATTGCGGCAGTAGCAGAACGGCTGCGTGCCGGAGATGCGGCAGTTTTCGAGCGTCAGACCGTCCGAGTACCAGGCGAGATATTCCCCGCGCACGTCGCAGTTGCGGACGGTCACGTTGCGGCAGTGCCAGAACGCGTCCTTGGTTTCGAACGAGCAGTTTTCGAAAACGGCGTTCTTTATATACTGAAAAGAATACTTGCCGCGGAAGCGCAGGCCGCGCATATCGAGATTCTCGGCGCGCAGGAAAAAGTACTCGCTCTCCGCCGTGCAGTCGCGCAGTACGGCGCCGTCCGTCGACCAGCCGAACTCGGGCGATATTATGTCGCACCTTTCCAGCCGGACGTTACGGCACTCGCGCAGCGCCTTTATGCCGTGCATTTTCGTGTCCTCTATCGTGATGTCTTCCGAATACCACAGCGCGGCGCGGCAGTTTTCCGTCATGTCCGAGCGGCGCACGGCGACGTTGCGGTCGTGCCAGAACGGGTAGCGCAGATTGAAAAAGCAGTCCTCGGCGACGATGTCCGCGCTCTCCTTGAACGCGCTTTCGCCGTCGGCAGGGCCGTCGAACCCGCACCGCCGCACCGT
>ERZ780203.1337-NODE-1337-length-18465-cov-3.176209_pt1 | contig 18465 bp, 20 predicted proteins | sample MGYA00511168_ERZ780203 | MGnify/ENA primary metagenome ERZ780203 (study PRJEB29588, sample SAMEA2156577) | human gut metagenome | biome: human gut; feature: human-associated habitat; material: faeces | place: Denmark | collected 2008/2010 ...
TTCGTCAGCCCCGCCAGAGGAGATAAGTCGGCGATTTCCATATTGCCGGTGAGCACCAGGCTCTTTAACTGGCTCATGCCCGAAAGCCCGTTTAAATCCGATACGCCGTCCAGATACAGGTACAAATCCTCCAGATTGGTCAGCCCTGCCAGAGCGGATAAATCGGAAAAGGTTCCGGCCGATTCCCCGTTTGCCCGGATATGCAGCCGTTTCAAGTTGGTCAGATTTTTCAAAAAATCCAGCTGGGAAAGGGGGCTGTTCACCTGGATCTCCAGCCGCTCTAGATCTGTCATTTGGGATATGGCCTCATAATCCTCCTCTGCAAGCTCTGCATTTTCCAGGATCAGCTCTGTCTGAGCTGTGTATAGATTTCTCCATTAATCCCCTGCGCTTCTCTTATAGTCCGCTCCAGGCGGGTCGAAATTCCGTTGGAGATCGGCTTTTCTTCCGCTGAAGGCAAACTCCCATCCTGGCCTGAAAGACTCCCCTTCCGGTCTTCCTCCGCTGCAAGGGAGAAGTGAGGATCCTCGGTTCTTTCCCTGCCGGCCATAGAAACCACGGTAAAAAAAATGGCAATTGCTGCCGCTCCGCCTAAAAGGGCTGAGAATAATGGCACTTTCCTGCCCGCCGGTTTTCTTTCCCGTCTTTCTTTTTGTCTCCCCGTTTCCGGGGCTTCTGGATAAAATACGACCTGCTGTCCCTCCAGGGCATTCAGAAATTCTTCCGCTGTCTGGAACCGGTCCTCCGGCTGGACGGCCAGACCCTTTAAAATGGCCTTGTCCAGATACTCCGGAATGTCGATACCCAGCTGGGAGATCGGCACCAGCTCATCCTTGTCCAGCCGCTCCAGAGACTCGGGAGGCAGGTACCCGGTGATGGCGGCATAGAAGCAGGCGGCGCAGGAATAGACGTCGGTGTAGGGGCCCTGGCGGCTTCTTCGGATGTACTGCTCTTTCGGGGCGTAACCCACCTTCAAAATCACGTCCAGGCTTTTGGACTTGTCCCCGATGGAGTACCGGGCGGAGCCGAAGTCCAGCAGCTTGACCATGCCGTCTTTGGTGATGTAGATGTTGTCCGGCGTCACGTCCCGGTGGATAAAGCCCTCGGCGTGGACGGCGGTGAGGGCCTGGAGCACCGGAATCATGACATTGCAGGCGTCCTCCACGCTGACCTTGCCGCCGTGGTTGGCGATGTAGGTCTTGAAGGAGATGCCCTCGATGTAGTCCATGACGAAATAGGATGTGTCGTTTTCGTCGAAGTAATCCGTCACCCCGGCGATGTTGGGCTGGCCCATGAACTTGGCCAGCGTCCGGGCCTCTTCCTGAAACCGCTGGGCGCCGTAAGTAAAGTCCTCCGTCCGGCTCTCCATAGCGACCGACACCGTGGTGCCGATACGGGTGGCGATCTCGTTGGGCATGAACTCCTTGACGGCCACCCGGGCCTCCAGCTTGGTGTCCCAGGCCAGATAGGTGATGCCGAAGCCGCCCTGGCCCAGCACCCGCCCCACGATGTAGCGGTTGTTCAAGAGCGTGCCGGCCCACAGGGCCACCGGAAACTTTTTCTCATTTTCTGCCAGGTCGAAGCCGCAGTGCGGGCAGGGGCCGCCGCCCTCGGGACGCTCCTGAAAACAGTTGTAGCAAAGGTGCTTTGCCGCTGTCGTAGTTGTCACGCAACCCCCTCCTCAGATCAGATAGATACGAGTTTATGATAGCGTCTTTTGAACCTTCCTACAATATGCCGGCAGCATAGTGGGAAGCCGCCTTCCCGGAACAGGTCAGCTGGAGCAAAATCAGAATTTATGGGTCGGATATTTAATCCTGACGTTTGATTCATCTGAGCATATAGGCAGAGAGATGTGTAATATAGACAAAAACAGAGCTGATTTTTATTAATGATTGGATGTTGACGTCATAATATCGAGGTGATAGTATTATCGTATAAACATCCTATATTGGACTTAACACTCAAAGAACGAAGGGAGATACTATGAACAAAGAAGACCTCATCGAAAAAGCGTATGAAGTCCGCAAGAATGTCCTGAGAATGGCATATGTGGACAAGCGTGGATTCATTGCGCAGGCGCTGGGTGCTGCCGACTACTTAACAGTTCTCTACTTCCATGCCATGCGGTATCATGCGGATGATCCCAAGTGGGAAGGCCGCGACAGATTCCTGCTTTCGGCGGGGCACAATGCCATTGCCGTATATGCCGCCATGGCAGAGGCGGGCTTCTTCCCGAAAGAGTGGTTGGACACGTACGGCTTGGACAACAGCCGGCTGCCGATGTCCTGCATGCCCGCATATACACCCGGCATTGAAATTTCCGGCGGCTCCATCGGTCTGGGCATGCCCATTGCGGTCGGCATGGCCATGGGCCTGAAGCGGAAGAACTCCGATTCCAAGGTCTACGTAATGATGGGCGACGGCGAAATGGCGGAAGGACCTACCTGGGAAGCGGCCATGTCCGCCGGCAGCTATCAGCTGGACAACATTATCGGCATCGTGGATGTCAACGGCATCCAGGCCGACGGCAAGACCAGCTCCGTGCTGAATACGGAGCCCCTGCACGAGAAGTTCAAGGCCTTTAACTTCGATGTCCAGCGCATCAACGGAAACAGCATCTCTCAGGTGATGGAGGCGGTGGACAAGGCCAGAACCTCCACGGAGAAGAAGCCCCATGTGATCCTCTGCGATACCGTTCCCGGAACCGGTCTTTCTTTCCTGATCGGGAATCCGAAGAGTCACTTCATCAGCCTCGACGCAGAGGGCTGGAACCGGGCATTCAATGAGTTGGAAAGGGGTAAGGACTAATGAGCAGCGGTATTCAGAGTGTGATCAGCGACTCCAACGTCGTGACAAATCATCCCACCATGGCGGAGCCCTTCGGCAATGCGCTGATTGAGCTGGCCAAGGAAAATGACCGGATCGTCGGCCTCAGCGCGGATCTGGCCAAATATACGGACATTCACATTTTCCGGGATGCGTTCCCCGATCGGTTCTACAATGTGGGCATGTCTGAGCAGCTGATGATGTGCGCGGCCAGCGGCCTGGCCAAGGAGGGATTCATCCCCTTTGCCACCACGTATGCTACCTTTATCGCAAGAAGATGCTACGACTTCATTTCCCAGGCCATCTGCGAGCACAACACCAACGTCAAGATCATCGGCGGCCTGCCGGGGCTGCAGTCCGGCTACGGTCCCAGCCATCAGGCTACAGACGATCTGGCGATTCTGGGTGCCATGCCCAATCTGACCATCATTGATCCCTGTGACGCGGTAGAGATGCAGCAGGCCACCCGGGCGGCCGCCGAATTCAACGGGCCGATCTATCTGCGGCTGCTGCGGGGCAATCGCGTTCCCAAGGTGCTGGATCAGTACGACTATCACTTTGAGATCGGCAAGGCGAAGCTGCTGCGGGACGGCGCCGATGTGCTGCTGATCTCCTGCGGTGAGATGACCATGCGCTGCCTGGATGCCGCCGAAGCATTGGAGAAGGACAACATTCATGCGGCAGTGCTGCATGTGCCCACCATCAAGCCGCTGGACAAGGAGACGATCCTCAAGGAGATCCAGAAGTCCGACCGCTTGGTTATCACGGCAGAGAACCATACCGTGGTGGGCGGTCTGGGCAGCCTGGTAGCCAATCTCCTGGTGGACAACCAGGTCTCTGCGGTGCTCAAGAAGATCGCCCTGCCGGACAAGTATCTGGCAGCCGGTACGCTGGAGACGCTGCAGAACCTGTACGGTGTTTCCACCGAAGCGGTAACTGCACAGATCAAAGCGTATCTGGAATAAGGGGGAGTCGGCCTTGAAAGGAACCATGTGTGGTCTTGTCAAGGAGACCTCTGCCCCTGGAAAATTCGTCTATCGCACCGATTTGCCGATTCCACAGATCAACGACGATGAAGTGCTCATCAAAATCCATTGCACCGCGGTGTGCGGAACGGATCTCCACATCATGGAGTGGGACCAGTGGTCCCAGGCGCGGGTGAAAACGCCGCTGATTCCCGGCCATGAGACGGCGGGAGACATTGTGGAAGTCGGCAAAAATGTCCGCGACCGCAAGGTGGGGGACCGCGTCTCCTGTGAGACGCATATCCCCTGCGGAACGTGCTGGTTCTGCAAAAACGGCCTGCCTCACATCTGCAAAAACGTCCGGCTTTTCGGCGCAACGGAAAACGGCGCTTTCGCGGAATACGCCAAGATCCCCGCGAAAAATACCTTTTTGCTGGATGACGACATCGCCTATGAGACGGCCTGCTTGTTTGAACCCATGGGTGCAGGCGTTCATGGCGTGGAGAGCGCCGAAGTGGCCGGGAAAACAGTACTGGTCAGCGGCTGCGGTCCTATTGGATTGACGGCTGTCAGTGCCTGCAAGACCTTTGGCGCGAAGCTGGTGATTGCCTGCGATCTGGTGGATGAGCGTCTGCAGACTGCCCGGGAGATGGGCGCGGATGCGGCGATCAACAGCGGAAAATGCCAGCTGCAGGAGGAAGTGCTCAAATTGACCAACGGCGTCGGCGTAGATGCGGCCATCGACATCACCGGTGCCGGTACGGCGATCCAGTCCAGTTTGCGCTGTGTCCGTGCCGCCGGAAAACTGGTGTGCGTGGGACTTCCCAGCCGGAATGTGGAGCTGGATCTGACCAATGACCTCATTTACCGGGAAGTGGAGCTGACGGGCGTATCCGGCAGAAAGATCTGGGATACGTGGTCCGATTTTGCCAAGGTGATGAAGGGTCCTTATTACAAGCTGGAACATGTCATGGGAAACCGGTTTGCGCTCAAGGATTTTGACAAGGCCCTGGAGCAGATCGAAAATGGCGTACCGGGAAAGATGATTTTGTATCCGGGAGAAAGGTGACAGAAAACCATGAAATATGCGGCAGGAGCGATTAAGCGTGTGCATGTGCTTCGGATCGAGCCGGGAGAGGATGTGCTGATTTCCATTCAGAAGTACTGCGATGAGCACAAGATCTCCAACGGCGTGATCCTCTCCGGCATCGGAAGCTTGGACGGCTGCACATTTTTCGATCCGCAGGAGATGCCGGGAAAGCCGGGGCTTTATGGGTATGTGACGCCTTTGGGCCGGCCTACGCCCATTGAACTGGTGGGCCTCAACGGTATCATTTGCAGCGAACCAGACGGGGCGGCGGCGCCGCACATCCACGCCAGCTTTGCCGACGCGGAGGGAAACGAGTACGGTGGGCACCTGAAGGAAGGAAACCATGTGCTGGTGACCGTGGAGCTGGTCATCGCGGAGTTGGAAGGCGTTCGGATGTCCAGAAAGCTGGACCCGGTGAAGGCGGTCCCCGTGCTGTTTCCTGAAGAGGAGCGGTGACATAACAAGGCTGCGGGACATAAAAAAACTGTTCATGCAACGAACAATGAAACGAAGGGAGATATTATGAAAAAGAAGATTTTGGCCCTGTTGCTGTGTGCGGCAATGAGCGTTTCCCTGCTGACCGCCTGCGGTTCAGACGGAGGCAGCAGTGATGGTGAGTCTGGCCAGACCTACACCATGAAGATGCACCTGAGCATCGGTGAGACGGACCCCGTGTACAAATCCGCTGAGGTATTTGCGCAGACGGTCAACGAAAAGAGCAATGGAGCGATCACCGTGGAGCTGTACCCCAGCTCTTCTTTGGGCAACACAGCGGACTGCCTGGAGGGCCTGAGTCTGGGCATCTGCAACATCGTGTATGAATCCATCGGCAACCTGGCTTCTCTTTCTCCTCTCGCAAATATCGAGGCGGCCCCCTATCTGTATTCCGGTGTTGACCACTGGCGGGCTGTCTGGGAAGGCGAAGTCGGTCAGGACATCATGAACCAGATGGGCGAGGATTGCGGCATGGTAATCCTGGGCGCCGGTCTGCAGGGTGTTCGTGTGGTGTGCAGCAACAAGAAGATCGAATCCCCGGCTGACGCCGCCGGCTTCAAGCTGCGCGTTCCCACCATCCCCATTTACTTGGACACCTGGGAGTGGCTGGGTGCCACGCCCACGCCTCTGGGCGGCAGCGAGGTGTTCACCGCGATTCAGCAGGGAACAGTCAACGGCGCAGAGAACGGCCTGACCAACGTTGCAAGCCTCAGCTGGGATGAGTGCTGCGATTACATCATCGAGACCAACCACGTGTACAACACGGATTCCTTCATCATGGACAAGGCCTATTTCGAGTCTTTGCCCGCTGAGTACCAGACCATCATTCAGGAAGCGGCTGTGGAGGCCGGCAAGTACTGCACAGATCTCGTGCTGCAGGCTACCGAAGAGGTTCGGCCCGAGGTGGAAGCGGCTGGCTGCGAGTTCATCCAGACCGACGTCTCCGCCTGGCAGGAGGCACTGGACGGATTCCTGGAAGAGAAGTATCCGGATCTGGTTCCCTATGCGGATGCCATCAAGGCTGCGGACCCCGCCGCGAACGCTGCCTGAGTTCGGCAAGGTCGTTTACGGAAGTGAGAATTCCACGGAGAAGCAGCGTTTTGGAGGAGAGCTTCAAAACGCTGCTCTCCCAGAATTGAACAAGAGGAGATGAACACGGTGCTTACCTATTACAGCCGCATGTTGGATGGACTGCAGAAGGTGTTGAAGGTCCTGGAGATCATTCTGCTGGCGGCCATTACATTGATCATGGTCTACCAATGCATCATGCGTTATTGTTTCAGCCACGCACAGCCCTGGTGCGAGGAACTTTCTCTCTATCTGATGATTTACAGTGTCTTTTTGGGCATTCCCATTGCGGTTCGCCATGACAATCATCTTCAGGTGGACTTTCTGCTCTCCTTTTTTTCCCAGCGTGTCCGCCATCTGATCTCCGCCATCAGCGCGGTGGTTGCCATCGTATTTATGGTGGTGTTCTGCATCTATGGTGTCAGCCTGATCGAGCATGCCACCGGCGCCTCTACCACGCTGCCTCTGCGGATGCGGGATATTTACTATTCGTTCCCCATCGGCGCTGTACTGGTGATTTTGTTCGCCGTGGAAGTGGCCGCCAAGAATTTCCTGCTGTTTTTGGGAAAAGGCGCGGCACCGGCCGGCGAAGAGGAGGCGTAACATATGAATGCAGGAATTATCATCTTTGTCGTGCTTTTGGTCCTGGCGTTTCTGGGCTTGCCCATCTATCTTTCCATCGGTATCGCGACCCTTGTCGCCATGCTCCAGGCCGGATTCCCGCTGGAGGCCATTGCGCAGAAGACCTTCCTGGGTATGAACTCAGCCTCGCTTCTGTGCATCCCGCTGTTTATCCTTGCCGGCAACATCATGGCGCAGGGCATTACACAAAAACTGATCGCGGCGGCCAATGTTCCCCTTGGCAGAGTGCGCGGCAGCCTGGCCTCCGTTACGGTGCTTTCCTCTGCGCTCTTCGGCGCCATTTCTGGTTCCGCAGTGGCAACAGCTGCCGCTGTGGGCGGCATGACGGTGCCGGCCATGAAGGAGAACGGCTATGACAAGAACTATGCCGTTGCCTGCGCCAGCTGCTCTTCCTTGCTGGGCCCCATGATCCCGCCCTCCATTTCCCTCGTGGTGTATGCCAGCCTTACGGAGTGCTCCATTCAGAAGCTCTTTATGGCGACTGCCATTCCCGCAGTATTCTGCACGGTCTGCTTCCTGGCCTATACGCTCTATTACGGCCACAAGATGAAGCTGCCCAAGCAGCCCAAGACCACTGCCAGAGAAAAGCTCATGGTACTCAAGGACAGCATTTGGGCCCTTTTCATGCCCATCATCGTTCTTGGCCTGATTTTCGGCGGCATCTGCACGGTTTCCGAAGCGGCTGCCATTTCCGCACTGTATTCCGCCATCGTGGGCATGTTTATCTATCGCACGGTGAGCTTCAAAAACCTGCTCAACACCCTCTATGAGACCACGATCTCCGTATCCGCCATCATGATTCTGGTGGGCCTTTCCAAGGCGTCTGCATACGTGGTGATTTCCTCTCAGCTGCCGCAGCTGTTCATGGAGACGATGACGTCCCTGGTTTCCTCCAAGTTTGTGGTGCTGCTGATGATCAATATCATCTTCCTGATCCTGGGCTGCCTGATGGAGGGCAACTGCATTATCGTGATGATGGTCCCCCTGATGCTCAACCTGGTCAACTCCTTCGGCATTGATCTCATCCAGTTCGGAATTCTGACCTGCATCAATATTTACATCGGCTGCATCACTCCGCCGGTTGGTGTGTCTTTGCTGGTGGGAACCAAATTGGGCGATACCAGTGTGGGCGGTGCGTTCAAGTCCTGCCTGCCGTTTTTCGCGATTTCTCTGGTAGTACTGCTGCTGGTCTCCTATGTGCCGTCGTTTACCCTCTGGCTCCCCAGCGTGCTGGCGCAGTAAACCAGATCACAACAAAATCTTTGTTTGCATGGGGAACAGAATGACCGTACAAAAGGTACAGTGATTCTGTTCCCTTGCATATTTTGGAAGGTGTGATATAATGAAAAAAATTGGATTTTTAGGACTTGGCGTCATGGGACTCCATATGGCTTTGAACGTTGACCGGAAGACGGACGTGGAAGTCGTAGGATTTGATGTCAGTGAAAAGCAACTGCACAAATATCAGGCCGCCGGCGGAACTGCTGCTGCCAGCGTGGATGAACTGTACAGGACCTGCGATGTGATCCTCCAGATGCTGCCCACCCATGAAATCATCCGCCACTCTGTAGAAGAGGCGATCCGGCTGGGACAGCCGGGAACCGTGATCGTGGACTTGTCCTCCGCCGCGCCGGACATTATTCTGGATCTGTACCGGAAGGCGAAGGAGGCAGGGATGTACCTGCTGGATTCGCCGGTCAGCGGAGGAAACCCCATGGCGGAGGCCGGGACGCTCTCCATTATGACCGGCGGAGACCGGTGTGCGTTTGATGCGGTGGAACCGGTGCTCTCCTGTATGGGTACTGCGGTGTATACCGGCGGCCCCGGCAGCGGCGATACCACCAAGCTGGTCAACAACATGATCGGCGGAGCGATTCTGGTAGCTATTGCGGAGGGGTATGCATTTGCCGCAAAGGCGGGAATCGATCTGCAGACCACGTTCGAGGCGACACGGGGCGGATTTGCCGGCGGACCGCTGTATGACAACAAGGTCCCGAAAGTCCTGCATCGGGATTTTGAACCAGGGGCGCGGATTGCCGTGCACCGGAAAGATATTCTCAATGCCAAGCACTATGCCCATAAGATGGATGTGGACCTGCCGCTTACCGATGTGGTGCTGCGGGTGATGGATTGGATGAATGACAACGGTTATATCAATGAAGATCAAGCAGCACTGGTGCGGTATTACGAGGATAAAATGCAGGTGACAGTCGGGACGGGACAGGCCTGAGAAACTTCTGGTGCGCATTCAAACAACAAAACCGTGAAATTCGAGGAACAATCTGATGAGAGAAGTGAGAAGTGAGTATCTTTCGCCGATCAAGGCCAAATCCATGGTGGACAGCGTGGTATCACGGCTGACCAGCGCAATTATGAGCGGAGAGCTCAAGCCGGGAATGAAAATTCCCACCGAGGCTGATTTGGTGAAAGCGTTCGGCGTGGGGCGCAATACGATTCGGGAGGCCATTCGCATTCTGGTGGCCTATGGGATTCTGGAAGTCCGCAGAGCGGACGGCACCTATGTCTGTGATGGTTTTTCTCCGAAAATACTGGACCCTATGCTGTACGGAATTATTCTCCAAAAGGAGAGTGCCCACCGCGATCTCATCGGGCTCCGAAAACTTTTGGACAATGGAATTTTGGAGGAACTGTTCTACAAAAAGCTGTCGGCGGATACCTGGAAACGTCTGAACGCCATTCAGGATGATCTGGAACAATACCTCTGCTCGGGTGAAAACGATGTGGAGGTGATCGCAAAAAAGGACATTGCGTTCCATCAGGAATTGGCCTCCGCCACAGATAACGTGGCCGTGATCACCACCTATGACAGCATTGTAAAAATCACGGAGGACTTCCTGTATAAGACCATTGAGACGATTCTGCAGCATGATGCCGTGGCCTATTTTTCCGAGAGCCACAGGGGCATCATGGAAAAGCTGGCCGGGAACAATCTGGACGAGCTTTTCCGCAGGGTTGAATGGAGCTACAAGTATTGGTATATGACCTTCCAGGAGGAGGATTCCTCCAAATCCGGAGATTCCCAGCAGGCATGACAAAAGCTCTGTCGTACAAAGAAGATACAAAGAGACGGTCCCGGTGTTTCCGGGACCGTCTCTTTTGTTTGCATCAACGGCGTTGACACATCGGGTACAGTGACCTTGTGTCATGGGCCGGAGGATGGTAAAATAAAAATGCAAAAACACGGCGGCAGGTATTGTGTTGCCGATGCCCGGAACCACGGCGAGGAGCAAGAGACCAAGATCACTGGAGAACGGAAAAACAAAATCGACCGCCTCCGGGAGCTCTTCTGGATCGGCGGCATTACCAACCCTCTGGACGTGGTGGAGCAGATGACCTACCTCATGTTCATCCATGACCTGGACGCCGCCAATCAGCGGGCCAAGGAGAGCACCACGCTGGGTTCTGCCTCACAAGAGCATCTTTGCCGGCGAGGTGCAGGTGGACGAGCGCACCATTCTGGGCAATCAGCACAACAAATGGCCCGTGTTCCGTGACTTTCTCCCCCGGGCGGCCGGTGCGCCTGCATCGTGCCCGACGGGGTACTGTTCGGCTCCTCTTCATCAACCAGATCATGGAGTACATTGTCCGATAACGGCATGATGAAGGACCTGTCTGTCCCTCAGGAGCTGCCCTTTACCGATCGCGGCAGCATCGTGGAGGTGTTCACGGACCTCACACTAAAAGCGTCATCGATCAGATCCATGTCAACGCGGCGGCATGAGGAGCGGAGAGACGGGGAGAAATGGAAGGAGATCCCATAATGAACCAACAGAACGTACTGGGAAAAATTCTCTGCCACCGGACCTATGGGGCGGGAGAGGTGACTGCGCAGAAAGGAGACCGGATGACCCTGCGGTTTCAGGATGGTACCGAGCGGGTGTTTTCTCTCCCGGTGAGTGTCCGCGCTGGGGCGATTACCGCGGCAGACCCAGAGACGCAGGAATGGCTGGAACAGTTCCGCCAATCCGACGAGATCTGCCCGAAGATCTGTCCTATCCGCCAGCCGGAACCAGATCAGGAGCGGATCGTGTTTTGTAACATCGCATGGATGGAACGATACCAGGGCCTTCAGGGAGATGTTGTGCCACAAAGCGGCGGAGCTTACGTGGCAAGGCATCATGAAGCCGGCGAAGTGATCAATTTTCTTCCCTTCACGGTGTCTGGGGCAGACGGTGCTCCGGAAAAGGTTTGTTATCTGGGAAGCTATGAGACAAAGGCGCGGGGGGAGACCAACAATCAGACGCGGATTGAGCGGATCCGGGGCTGTGCCCTCCGGCGGACCCAGGATCATGCGGAGCATGTCACAGTGGTCTGGTGTGCCAAGAATCCAAAGGATTCAGTGGGAACCCGCGTGGTGGGCTGGTATGAAGACGCAACGGTATGGCGCTATTACCAGATCCTGCCCATCGATGCGGAAGATGGTTCCAGCTGGGAGCGGTGGTTCAACGTTCAGGCCCCGGTGGACAAGGGGGTGCTGCTGCCGGTGGAGGAGCGGAAAGAGCCCCGTTGGCGGATTCCGCGCCATAAGGTGGGAGTGTCGGTTCCGTTCGGATTCGGCCAGGCAAATATCTGGTATGCATCTGAACCGGAAGCGGATACCTTTGTCAAACGAATCGCCGCGCAGATCCATGCCTACCGCAAACGGTAACAGGAAATGCCGCCCCGGCCTATACAGGTCGGGACGGCATTTTGGATTTTGAAACCGGAGGATTATTACTCCCCGGTGCTGAACGCTACGCCAAATGTAACGAAGACCCTGGATAAGAATTCAAAACACCTGGAGCAGATCCTGCATACGCTGTCAGGGGAGGAATCCATTCTGAAGGCAGAGACCGCCAGAGGCCGGAGGGCCATGCCGGAGGCACGGGAGTGTCTTGCCGAGCGGGAAGCGAGGCGGATGGGCTGCGGGCGTCTCCGGCAGCAGCATCATTTTACCAACTGCCGTATGGCCTGCTGGATAACGCCGAACCAAAAAGCAGCAATACAAGGGCTGATCGTCCCGAGAGGTACCATATTTGTTGTTGTATCCTGCCGATCTTATAAAACAAGAAACGTACAGCTGCCTGGCGCAAGCAGAACCGTACCCTGAGGTTGTAGCTGCGGAGTCAGTTCAGGAGTACTGCAGCTGCCGGAAATGGCTAATTCTTTTCCGTTCAGTCGAATCGTAGAAGAACGCATCGTTTGGGCGTGCAATGTGTAGCGGAGGGCATCTTTGGGCAGTGCGGCGGCAATGGTGTCCGTCAGCGAATTGTTGATCATCAAATATACGATCCCGGGGATTCCGTCTCTGCGGGAATGGCAGTAGACATGGACGTTTTCCCGGTTCAGCTTTTCGCAGTCATATACAGCGGTTCCCATCAGCCGGTTCCAGAGCAGGACGGCAAAGTAATTAGGACGGGGCAAAAAGGTGCCGTGTTCCAGGAAGCCATAATCAGAGGAAGCCAGTGTGTTGTGGAAGATGATCCCGTCGGTAATAGTGCCATAGCTGCCCAGTTCGTTCAGTGTACGAAGGACGTCCAGATAGGTAGAAGCCCAGGTATCGCCTCCGCCGCCGGCGTCACCGGACTCGGTTACCCACATTTGTCCTCCGGGGACAAACTGATCTCTGAGGGCGGCATGAGCTCTGGCGCAGTCCGGTGCAACAGCCAAATACGCATCGCTGTGGGCCAGCTGCCCGGGCCAGTGGGCGGACGGCATGACCCCGGCAATTCGCTCTGAAACCCCATTGTAGTAGTGGTAGCTGAACACATCCAGAGGAATGCGGGTTCCTGCCAGCAGCTCCTGCGTGGTGCAGGTCTTGGTCAGGTTGGCAATTCCTGCGCCAAACCCCTTGTTTTCCCCGCTTTCCGCAGAGGGGTCGCCGGTGGTGCACGGGCCAACCAGGAGACAGTGGGGATAATTTGCCCGGACCCACCCATACAGGATGTCTTGGTCCCGGGCATAGTCTGCGGCGGTATAGCCCTTGGGGGCGCCCGACATCTCCATCATATTGGGCTCATTCATAAACTCTATGGCGTCAATATCTACCCCATGCCGATGGCTGAAGTCGAAGATCTTCTTTGCTTGGGTCAGGTCCAGCGGCCCGCCGTCCGGATGGTCGCCGGCACAGTTGCTCACCGAGATCAGAAGCTTGGCGCCGACATAGGAAACAAAGTCCAAAACCCCGAGCCATTGCTCCTTGGTCAAAACATTGGCATAGCCTTCCGGAGCCTTTCCCCCGGTAGTCCCATCCAAGTCGTAGTAGGTCTTTGTGGCCCATGTTCCGGATATCCGGACCCAAGCAGGACCAAGCTGCTTGGCAAGCTCCCGCAGCCGCTCGTTGTACAGGTCGATAGGAGGATAATACTCCATAAGCTCCGGCATGGCGGTCACATCGGTGAACGCTGTGACGGCGGGAAACTCCGCGGTACCGGCAATCTGTTCGGCGGTATAGGCTTTCCAGAAGGTGCCGCCGGTTACCTCGGTCATCTCAATGTTGTAGGACATTAGCCGCTCATCCACATGGCGGATCAGGCGGGATGGATGGGCTTCCAAGGGGATGATTTCTCTCGGATTTTCGTTTGTGTTTTTCATACACGGATACACTCCTTTGCTTGAGGTCGGGTGACGTCTTCTTTCAAAAGATTATAGGTAGCTGCGGCCAGCGGCATACACAAAAGCATTCCCACAACTCCCATCAAGCCGCCGCCCGCTGTGACCGCGGTCAGCACTTATGGTATACGGACCCGCAATATATTGATGGAACGGGTCATTGAGGATGGAAAGGACATATTGCATCTTTGCAGAGATACTGGGCTTTATCTATCGCAGCATCAGCCGGTGAAACTCATTCCCCGGTTTTTGCTCTCCGGCAGCGGCAGGGCGGCCTGGAACAGACAGGGAAATGGGCAAATACGGGCCAGCAGGTAAGTGCGGCCGGACCCACAAAAAATCCATCTATCATATGCGAGGAATATTGTAATCATAAAATCGGGTGATTTCATTGGGCAAAGGCCCGCTTGCGTTACACTTTTCCTCAGTTCCGGTATCGGTGTTACATTTTGGGACAAAACCTGTGGTTTGTCCCAAAATATAAAAAAAGAATTCTTGACAAAAGCCCGCTGATCATATAGTGTAAAAGCACTCTTTGCACTGCATTACATCCCCGCTCGGGGTGCGAGCTCAACAGTACAAACTGAACAGGCGATGACAGCAGGTCATTTGCCGGGCCATGATGGCAGCAGATGGAAAGCATCTGCGGGACGGTTGTATGTCCCGCAGGTGCTTTTTTATATTCACCTGGGGAAACGAGATTTTTCAATGTGTGCCGACAAGAGAAACATCTGGTCTACAGACTATGAACAGGAGGAATTTCCAATGAAAGCCACACACAAGCAGACTGACACCGTTTCCCGCAAGAATCCCATTGATGAAGCATCCGCGATCCGCAAAATGTCTTTTGTCAGCGTTGCCGGCAACGCGGTGCTGTCCGGATTCAAATTCTTTGCCGGCGTCACGGGCAATTCCGGCGCCATGATCTCCGACTCGATCCACTCCTTTTCCGATGTGATCACCACGGTGATTGCCTGGATCGGTGTAAAGGTCTCGAAGAAAGAAGCGGATTCTGCCCATCCCTATGGACATGAGCGTATGGAGTGCATTGCGTCCCTGCTCTTGGGCAGTATTTTGCTGGCGACCGGCCTGGGCGTGGGCAAAGTGGGCGTGGAGAATATCATTTCCGGCAGCTATGAAACACTTGCCATCCCCAGTGCGATTGCGCTGGTGGCAGCAATCGTCTCCATTGTGAGCAAGGAAGCCATGTATTGGTATACCCGTTATTACGCCAGACTCATTCATTCCTCGGCTTTTTTGGCGGATGCCTGGCACCATCGCTCTGACGCGTTTTCTTCCATCGGTTCTCTCATCGGCATCGGTGGCGCCATGCTGGGCTTTCCTGTGATGGACTCCGTGGCCAGCGTAGTGATCTGCCTGTTCATTGTGAAGGCTTCTTATGATATTTTGAAAGACAGTGTGGTCAAGCTGCTGGACACCTCCTGCGGTGAAAGCTATGATGAACAAATGGAAAAATACATTGCTGCGCAGGACGGCGTGCTTCATGTGGATTCGCTCCGTTCCAGAATGTTTGGCAACAAGGTCTATATTGATCTGGAGATCCAGGTGGATGGGGAAACATCTTTACGGGATGCCCACAAGGTGGCGGAGCATGTTCACGATGAAGTGGAACATGCCTTCCCGGATGTGAAGCATATTATGATCCATCTGAACCCCGCCGATGAGGCCGGCTGACTTCCGCAGCGGTTGCACGGGACAAATGGGACATACAAACGGATTTGTCCAAAGAGGAAAGGCCGAATTGTGTTGAGAATGTCCTGACAATATGATATACTTATTTGTATGTAAGGGAGTAGTCAGCACTTGGGTGTGGTGATACCAACATACTGGAACGTTCCTGGTATTATCTTAAATGACGAGACTTATCTGTACGGGCAGGTAAGTCTCTTTTTTTACCTGCCGGAAGAATTCCTTTTGGAGGTAAAAACTATGGGAATCGGGGAACTCGCGGCAATCTCAATCGGCGTTTCCATGGACGCATTTGCCATCGCGGTCTGTAAAGGCCTCTCGGTGGAGCGGGTGGAGCCAAAACACCTCCTGGCTGCGGGCCTCTGGTTCGGGGGAGCACAGGCTGTCATGCCACTGCTGGGCTATTTTCTCGGCAGTGGGTTCCGTTCCGTTATCGAAAGCCTGGATCACTGGATTTCGTTGATCCTGTTGGCGGCAATCGGAATTCACATGATCCGGGAATCTCGTGAGCCCGTCAGAAAAATGGAAGCGTCTTTCGCTCCCCGCGTCATGCTCCCTCTGGCTGTCGCCGACAGCATCGACGCATTGGCTGTGGGTGTATCTTTTGCGTTTTTGAAAGTGGACATTCTTCCGGCTGTTCTCATGATTGGACTGACCACATTTGCTTTCTCAGTTGCTGGGGTGAAAATCGGCAATCAGTTCGGAGCAAGGTACAAATCAAAGGCCGAAACGGTGGGAGGAATTATTTTGCTTCTCATGGGTACCTCGATTTTATGGGAACATTTACGGGTGTGAAAAAAGGAGGCCGTGTATGGCAGATTCCAATATCACCAAACGGGCATTAGCGACTTCTTTGAAGGAGTTGATGGCGGAGCAGCCCTTTGACAAGATCAATGTGGCGCAGATCTGTGAGCGGTGTGATATGAACCGCAAAAGTTTCTACTATCACTTTAAGGACAAATATGACCTTGTGAATTGGATTTTTGATACCGAGTTTATTGCCTTGCTGAAAGACGAGAAGTTGGATGTGAGCCACTCCAACTATAAGGAGCGCTGGGCCTTTGTCGAGAAAATTTGCCAATATTTTTACCAAAATCACGGATTTTACCGGAAGGCCCTGCAAATCAAAGGACAGAATTCTTTCCGTGACCACTTCCGGGAGTATATCCAGCCGCTCTTGGCGGAACGCATTTCCACTCTCTTTGGACAAAAGCAGCTGGACCAATTTGCCATGGACTTTTTCACAGACGCGGTGGTCTGCGCCATGGAGCGGTGGCTGCTGACCAAGGAGTGTATGCCGACGGAGCAATTCCTGGAGAAAATTAAGGCGCTTACGGAAGAAAGTGCCCGCTCCATCTGTCGGGAACTGGTTCAGGCGGAGCAGGAATCCCCCTGACGGAACCGGCAGGGTTGAACGTACTGCCGCACATAGGCAGATCAAAAGCAAGGGTGTACCGCACAGGTATTGCGGTAACCTGATGCTGGAGGCGTCGCCCCTTCTGCTGACCCGGTCGGCTCATGACAACAGGTTCCAAATTCTCTGGCCGGAACGCCGGGACTTTGCGATAGAGGACCATGAGTTTTTGCGTTTCTGGAAGGAAACAGGCTGTATACCTGGGTCTGGTACGAGGATCCGGACTATCGGGAGGAGGTCCTGGTGCGGGATTATGAGACCGGAGAAGTGCTGGAGCGGATCCCGGGTAATCTCCGTACCATGCCGGATGGCCAGAACTGGCTTTTGGTGTGAGAGGGGCTTTCCATGTGGCTGGAATTTGTGCTGGATCTGCTGTTTCATGGGACGATGGACGCAGCGGCCTCGGAGCGACTCTCCGGGCGGAGTCGGATCCTCTGCCTTCTTCTCACCTCTGCGCTGTTCCTGACGGTCATTATATGCCTGTTCCTGGCGGCCTTCCTGCCGGGGGACCGGAGTCTCCTGCGAAGAGCGGGCTTTTTGTTTCTGGGGCTGGGGATTCTGCTCAATTATCTGAAATTTCTGAAATCTGCGGTGAGAAAGGGCGGGAAGAAGCCGTGATGCGAACGGACATTGAAAAAACAAGAGCCTATTACCGTGCGCTGGGCCCTGAGAACATCTGTGACTGCGCCTACTGCCGGAACTACTGCGCCAGGGTCAAGGCGGCCTATCCGGAGGTGGCCCGGTATCTGGACTCCCTGGGGGTGGACATCGAAAAGCCCTTTGAGACCTCTCCGCTGGAGCCGGACGAGAAGGGGGATCTGGAATACTGCGTCTGTCAGTATGTGGTCCTGGGCACCTGCCCGGAGGACTTCACCCACCGGATCGGAGAAGTGTCCTTTGGCCGCTCGGACTGCCATCCCAGTACGAAAGTTGAAGAGGAGCACTTTGTGCTGGACCTCTATCCCATCCATCTGCCCTTTGAAGAAACGGAGGTATCCGACGATGAAACACCTGAACCGCAAAGCTGAAAGGGGAGCGGCGGAAAAGCATGCTCCCCGGGACGGTCTTCATACGGCGCACCGCAAGGAGTTTGAATTCCAGGGATGCGTGGAGGTGCCTACCAGAACATGAAGGAGGCAGGGATGGTCCACTCTGTGGATGAGTTCCTGCAGCTCCTTCGTTCCGGCAGAACACAGAATGAGTACTCCCCCAAATGGCCCGACGGGAAAAAGCGCCCCCGCAACATCTACGCCCACTCCCTGGCGGAGTGCGAGGAAAAGCTGGCGGCTATGATCCGGGAGGTGCAGGCGGAGATGGCCGCGGCGAAGGCGGAATTGAGAGCATGAAAAACACCCGCCGGGGAAGTCCCGGCGGGTGCGCGTTTATGATGCAGAGTCATCCATTTTCCGGGTAACGTCCCGGAAACAGCGGATGTGAAATCTTCTCCGTTTTGCCCAAAGGGCCCCTTTCGGCGGAGAAAACGACGGTCCGCCTGGGGAGGAGGGACTGTGGTACAGACTGTGGTCGGCGGGAAGACGGGAAAATTCAGTGGAACAAATAAAGCAAAAAAGTTACGATTCTTGCTTATTTTCTGCAAAAATCGTAACTTTTTTGGTCCGAGTGGCGGGATTTGAACCCAC